>Ga0302123_10000667_pt1 | contig 26155 bp, 23 predicted proteins | sample CB21_321_MG_FD_203109 | JGI IMG/M metagenome (GOLD analysis project Ga0302123, IMG submission 203109) | Marine microbial communities from Western Arctic Ocean, Canada - CB21_32.1 | ecosystem: Environmental > Aquatic > Marine > Oceanic | place: Canada: Western Arctic Ocean | collected 2017-09-28 | reverse complement strand
TGGCAAATACAATGACGGTAGCAAAGAGAACCGGCCGATCTTCGCCGACCGCCTTCACAAAGCCATGGCCGCAGCCTGGGACGCCACGGAAACACACCCTCTTGAGACCGTCGGCTTTCGTACCGCCGCATTGCGGATGGAGCCTCGCGTAACACCCGGCTACACGCTCGATGATTTCCGCAAGACCATCGCCGACGACAACGCCGAGCCGCGCGACCGTCTCACCGCAGCCCTAGGTCTAAGTTGGCGTGAGCGCTACGACGCCGGCCACTCGATCGACGTACCCGCCATCGATTTCGGCGTGGCGCAACTTGCGCTCATGCCCGCCGAATCGTTCGTGCAGTATCAGCTATGGGGGCAGCAGATGCGGCCCGATTCGTTCGTAATGGTGATGGGCTACAGCGAGTGCGCACCGGGCTACATCCCGACAGCGAATGACGCAGCCGAGAGCTACAACGACCACTACTGTTGGGTCGCGTTTCCCGAATGCGAAGACGCGATGAAAGGGGCGCTACGAGAGGCCCTCGGCGGCGATGCCTCGACCGCTTAGTCCGTGAGCTTGACCGGGCACATGAACCCGTCCGGCTTTACCGCCAGCAACGAAGCTTCCAATTTATTCACGACCTTTTCCGCCGTGTTGCCGATGAGGAAACCGGAAATTCCCGAACGCGCGATCGTGCCCATGACAACAAGATCCATGCCCTGCTTGCGTGCGAGGCTGGGGATGACTCGAGCCGGGTCTCCCTTGATCATATGAACGTGGACACGGTTGGCATCAATGCCAAGGCCGGTCAGGAAGTCGGTGAGCCGTTGTTTGTACTCGCGGCGCTGTTCGGCGATGTACTTATCGAGTTCCTTACGGCGAAGACCGGTGTGACCGGCCAGCGGTGCTTCCGCAAAGGCATGCCAGGCATGTAGGACGTGCAGTTCCGCTTTCTCCCAATCGGCATGAGCAATCGCCAACTGCATCACCTTCTTGTTCACGGCGTCGCGAATGGGATCGTCCGGGACCGGGTCGAGGCACGCCAGTATGCGCTTACGCTTCCGCGCTTTGCTCGGCCGTACCAATTCCACCGGACAGGGACAGGTCCGTAACAATTCCATCGCGGTGGAATCGACCATATGCAGCAGCCCCTTCTGATGAACGGTCTTCATCACAAGGTCATGGCCGTTCGCGAGCACTTCCTGCACGAGTTCCACGAAGGTCTTGCCGAATAGGATGTCGATATCCACCTTGAGGCCGTCTTGCCGAGCCTTTGCGACCTGCGTTTCGAGTGTGGCTTTCTTCTTCTCGGCGATGGCGCTCGGCAAGACCCACGGTGGCGGGTCAAACCGCGGATGAAACCACGGCTCGTCGGGAACCACGTCTACAACTTTCAAGCGCGCGCCTGTCTTCTTGGCGAGTTTCTCGGCGCGCCGCAGCGCGTGGAACTTACCGCTTTCGGTGCTGGCGTAGACCAGAATCTTCTTGAATTGCTTCATCGAGAACTCCTACTTCGATCTTCTCGGTCGGATGCGCCGCTGGTCAAGTTGCGGCACATGTCTTATCCATCGGTGGATTGGACGACATCCCCTAGATATAGAGAATGAGGCGGATCGGGGGTGGAGTCACAGCTATCTTGGGACCGTGGGGACGGCGTCTCGTACCCCTGCTTGAACTAGAACGCTTCCCGAACCGCCGGCATCGAGTCAATAAAGCCGGCTTTGTCCTTGCGCAACTCGGCGATGGCGGCAGCCCGCATGTGCCTTAGCGTCGCTTGGTGCTCGCGCTTCACGGCGAGATTGTCCAGTTCATCCGGGTCGGCCTTGAGGTCATACAGCTCTTCCAGGTCTTCGATCAGCGGGCGGATGTACTTGTACTTCCCTTCCCGCAACATCACATACCACGGCACTTGGCCGTGCATGGCTTCCTCGCCTTGAGGAATGACGTTGGTGTCCGAGCCATATCGGCGTCCCAGACCGGTGAGCAACATCGGATGGGGCCAATCGGCATTCGCATCCTTAAGTAGCGGCGTCAGATCATTGCCGTGCATCTCCCAGGGCATATCGATCCCGGCGAAGCTGAAAAACGTCGGGACGAGATCCACGCCGCCCACCGGCTTCTCCACAACCTTACCCGCAGGCAGCTTGCCGGGAAAGCTCACGATCAGGGGCGACCGGATGTTCGCGTCATACGGCGCAACCTTGGTTCCGCGAAAACCGTGCTGCCCCCAAGCCAAGCCCTGGTCGGACGTGAACACGACGAGCGTGTTCTTGCGCTGATCAGTTTCTTCCAGAGTCGCGAGTAGCCGATTGACTCCCTCGTCGATCGCGAGCACACCCTGGTGATACTGCTGGACGTAAGAGGTCAGGCTGCGACCGAGCGACTCAGGCCGTCCGCCGGGACCTCGATTCCAAGCGTTGACTTTTTGAGCCCAGTCGGGCTTGCCAGGACGCACCGGAAAGATGTCGGCCGGGGTATCAAAATCGATCCCGGCGTATTCCTTCATGTGCCGGTCAGCCGGGGTAAATGGGCTGTGGACCGCGCCGTAGCAAAGCCATAGGTACCAGGGTTTCTTCTCGGGACGTCCTTCCCCCTTGATCAGATCGATGGCCCAGTCGGTGTACTGGTCGGTCGAATAGCGCTCCAGGATCTTCGTTTCTCCGCCCTGGTAAGTGATCGGCTGATCGTAGTAGTAATACTGATTCGTCTTGGTGTGCTTGGGGCGATTCCAAACAATCTGGAAATCCCAGTCACGGCCGTAGCCTGTGTCGGTGCCGGTGTGCCATTTGCCGACATGCGCCGTGAAGTAGCCGTTGTCGCGAAACGTCTTCGGCCAAAACGGGCATTGCTCCGGATCGTACGCGCTGCCTGGATACGGCCCTTCCATCCTCATAGACTCGACGCCGAACTGATGATGTCCCGTCAGCAGCGTCGCCCGCGACGGCATGCACCACGTACCGATGTAGGCCGACTCGAACCGCACACCTTCAGCGGCAAGCCGGTCGATCGTCGGCGTCTTCACCCACGGGTACGACTGCGGATAGGCCCCGACCGTGCGATACGAGTGGTCATCCGTATAGATGAACAGGATGTTGGGCCGCTCTTCTGCCGCTTGCGCCACCGTGACGGCGAGCACGTTGAACACAAAACACAACACAACCGCGCACACAGCGCCATTTCGCGACAACCGATTCAACATTGAGACTCTCCTTCGTCCGAGCAACAGCAGCGTCCATTCTCCCGAAGCGGTGTGGGCGTGTCAATCCATCAGTCGCTTGAACTAGGGCGGCGCTACTCCCAGTCGGCCAGCAGGAAGTCCTCCAGAGAGATGAACGTGAAGGGCGAGGACGCCGGATCGTCAGCCTCGAATGATTCCGGTTGCCCGTGGAGGGGATCGATGATGAATTCCCGGCCCCGTCGCGCTTCGAAGAACGCAGATAGGTCTCCGGCTTGCAGCGCACTCATCGGAAACGAATGCGCGGGCGTCTCGTCCCCCCAGAGAGATGAGTCGGGTGCGGAATCGTCTTCTCCCGCTGACGAGTCCAGCGCGGTCTTCCGCTCGATGACCTCGCGAAAGCTCATGAAGCCATCTCGAAAGACAGCGAAGTCAGGTTGCGGTCGGGCAGTGGCTAGGGCGTATCCGCGATGCTCAACGGCGAAAGGTCCGCAGGCCGCAGCGCTTGCGCTTGCGCTTGGAGGTCCTGCGCCCAGCTCAGATCAACACCGGGTAGCGCCAAGACCAATATGACCAATATAAGGAGGAGTTGCGTCACCGATCTGGAATGAATGACGGGCAAGCCCCCGAAACGTTCAACCTTTTCACCAATCAACTCAGGCCCTTCCGACACATATGAGACAGAACGGACGAATGCAGCCTACGTATAATCGGGACAGTGGGCGTCGCAGCAATCCGTGCCCGATCAAGGAGCTTTCCCGTGAATAGATTGAGTCGCACTCTGCGTCCCGTAGTCGGAGCGCTGTTGCTTGCAGCCCTTGTCGTTCCTGCCCATGCCCAGGAAATCGACATCCCTTACGAAAAGTTCGTGCTCGACAACGGGCTCACCCTGATCGTTCATGAAGACCGCAAGACGCCCGTCGTCGCCGTCAACGTCTGGTACCACGTCGGCTCGAAGAACGAGAAACTCGGCAAGACCGGGTTCGCCCACCTGTTCGAGCATTTGATGTTCAACGGTACGGAGAACTTCAACGACGACTACTTCAAGGCCCTCGACAAGATCGGCGCCACCGACGTCAACGGCACCACGAATAGCGACCGCACCAACTACTTCCAAAACGTGCCGACGCCCGCTCTCGACTTCGTGCTGTGGCTGGAATCCGATCGCATGGGACACATGGTCGGCGCGATTAGCCAGGAACGGCTCGATGAGCAACGCGGCGTCGTCCAGAACGAGAAGCGCCAGGGCGAGAACGAGCCCTACGGCGTCACCCGCCAACTCATCACCGAGAACACCTATCCTGCCGGACACCCCTATTCATGGTCCACGATTGGCTCGATGGAAGACCTCGACGCCGCCAGCTTGGACGACGTTAAAGAATGGTTTAAGCAATACTACGGCGCTTCAAACGCGGTGATCGCGGTGGCCGGTGATATCGATCCCGCAACAGCGAAAGCCAAAGTCGAAGAATACTTTGGCGGTGTCCCAGCCGGCGAACCGATCGCCAAGCACCGTGCCTGGGTGGCGAAACGCACGGGCACGCATCGCCAAACCGTGCAGGACCGCGTGCCGCAAGCGCGCATCTACAAGGTCTGGAACATCCCCGAGATGGGCTCAGAGGAATTGCAGACACTCGACCTCGTGACTGACGTACTTGGCTACGGAAAGAACTCGCGCTTCTACCGGCGGCTCGTCTATCAAGACCAGATCGCGACGAATGTCTCAGCCTACGTGTATCCCGGGGAGATCGGCAGTCAACTTCGGATCATCGGCACGGCCCACCCCGACGCGGATCTGGCCGAGGTCGAGAAGGCCATTGACGAAGAACTCGCCCGATTCATTGCGGAAGGCCCCACCGAGGCCGAACTCGCACGCATCAAGACGCAGTACCGTGCTCGCTTCATCCGCGGCATCGAACGCATCGGCGGATTCGGCGGCAAGAGCGACATCCTGGCCCAGAACCAGGTCTATATGGGCACGCCGGACTTCTACAAAACCACGCTTCAGCGCGTTGCTGATGAGACGGCCGAAAACATGCGCGCCGTCTCGGAGAAATGGCTGTCCGACGGAGTCTACATTCTCGAAGTTCATCCGTTTCCGAAGTTCACGCAGAGCAAGGACGGCGCCGACCGCTCGAAACTCCCCGAGGTTTCCGGCTTCCCGGAACTCAAGCTGCCCACCATGCAAAAGGCCGAGCTTTCAAACGGACTGAAGGTTGTCCTCGCCGAGCGCCCGCAACTGCCCATCGTCGAGATCAATCTCATGGTCGACGCCGGCTATTCATCCGACCAATTTGCCGCGCCGGGCGTCGCGACTATGACCGCGAACATGATGGACGAAGGCACCAAGTCACTCAGCGCGCTTGAAATCAGCGAGGCCCTTGAGAACCTCGGCGCAAACCTCGGAACCAACGCGAGCCTCGATACCTCGACCGTCAGCCTATCGGCCCTTAAGGAGAGCCTCGACGGCTCCCTGGACCTGTTCGCCGACGTGGTCCTCAACCCGACCTTCCCCGAGAAGGAGTTTCAGCGTGTCAAACGCCAGGCCCTTGCCAGTATTCAACGCGAGAAGTCGTCGCCCATCAGCACCGCGTTGCGCCTGTTGCCGGGGTTGATCTACGGTCAGGACCATGCCTACGGCAATCCGCTGACCGGCAGCGGAACGGAAGAGGCCGTCACCGCCATGACTAGGGACGATCTCGTCGCGGCTTACGAAACGTGGTTCCAGCCGAAGAACAGCACCATCATCGTCGTGGGCGCGGCGACGCTCGACGACATCGTCCCCAAGCTCGAAGCCCGCTTCGGCTCTTGGAAGGCCAAGAAGGAGTCACCAACAAAAGTGGTGGCCAAGGGTGTGGCCGGGGAGAAGTCGCGTCTCTTTCTCGTCGACAAGCCCGGCGCACAGCAGTCCTTGGTTCTCGCCGGCGTCACGGCCCCGCCCACCAACAACCCCGACGAGATCGCCATCGAAACGATGAACAGCGTGCTCGGCGGCAATTTCACCTCGCGACTCAACATGAACCTGCGTGAGGACAAGCACTGGTCCTACGGAGCTCGCAGCCTGCTGATCGACGCCCGCGGCCCACGGCTCTTCTTTGCCTATTCGCCCGTTCAAACCGACAAGACCAAGGAATCCGTACAGGAGATCCAGAAAGAACTGACCGACATTCTGATGGAGCGCCCTCCCACCGAGGAAGAACTCGCCCGCTACAAGCATCTCCAGACAACCCGCTTGCCGGGGCGATTTGAGACCAACGCATCGTTGATGAGTGCGCTGCGCGAGATCATCAACTTCGGTATCCCCGAGGACTACTACGACACCTACGCCGGCAAACTAGACGCCCTGAAACTCGAAGACATCAAGGCCGCCGCCGAGCGTGTCGTCAAACCAAACCAGATGACCTGGATCGTCATCGGCGACATGGCAAAAGTAGGCGCAGGCCTGCGCGGGCTGGATTTCGGCGCGATCCAGAGCATGGACACCGACGGCAATATCATCGAGTAGCTGAACGGCTTGCTCCCGCTTTGGGCGCACTCAAAGGAGAGTCTTACATTCCGATCATCGCTCCGAATGTAAGACTCCGTACAACTAGGTATAAACCTCACGAAAATATCAGTCCAAAATTGTTTTTGAACTGAGTGGCTAACAGACGTAAACTCTTCCCGGTAAGCGCGCTCGGAAATGCCGCCAACGACGCCCAAAGGTGTCGCTGAGTGGGACTGCGTGCGCGTTACTTGTCCCCCCTGGGCAAGAATTACGAAACTGGAGAAACGTAGATGAGTAGCCCTGTTCAAGTCCCCCAAATGCTGCAATGGGATCCGGGTATTGTTCCCTGGGATCCGGTTCCCGATTGGCTCCTCCATCGGCTTGATGACCGCCTGGTTGTCGAGCTGGGCAAAGCGCAACTGGAGTTTCAGCAGACCGTCTTTAAGGCACGGCTGGATCTTGCGGCCCATTCGGCAAAGATCCTAGGCAAAGCCGCTCGTACCCGAGGTTAACCCCTCCGCCTTTCATTGCCGCCGCCCTCACAACGGGCTTGTTCCGCTGAGGGCGGCGGCCTAATCCATATTTCTAACAACATGGTTAGAAACGCAAGACTGCTGTTCCCATATTTGTCATCGTCCGAGGAGGGTAGCCGTGCCTGCTGTCGAGTTCCCCATCGTTAACGGAAGTGTGTCCGGCGCAACCAGTCGAGATACGTCCCGCCCCATCTTGCTTATTGGTTTTCAACAGGAGGCGAATCTCGGAATAGGCTATCTTGCCTCGACACTGCGGCAGGCCGGTTACCGCGTCGAGATCTGTGATTTCCAGCTCGACAAAGAAGAAGTCTTGAAAGCCGCACAATCACTCAACCCTCTCATCGTCGGCTTCTCTCTTATCTTTCAATTCTATGTCGATCGCTTCGCCGCCCTCGCCACCTATTTGCGAGAGAACGGTATCGACTCCCACTTCACCATCGGCGGACATTTCCCGAGCCTCAGCTATCAGGACACACTGAAGCTCATCCCCGAGATCGACAGCGTTGTGCGCTTCGAGGGCGAGTTGACGCTGCTGGAGCTAGCGGACGTTCTCGGGACCGGCGGCGACTGGCGAACCATCGAAGGCATCGCGTTCCACAACGGGTCTGAGCCCGTGGCCAATCCGCTCCGTCACCTCGTCCATGACCTCGACGACCTGCCCTATCCCGATCGCAGCTACCGTGATGCCGCCGTGCTGGGCCGACGCATCACGCCCGTCCTGGCCAGCCGGGGTTGCGCGCGCACGTGTTCGTTCTGCTCGATTCACATGTTCTACCGCGCGGCGCCCGGCAAGGTCGTCCGCACCCGTGACCCCAAGCTGGTCGTTGAAGAAATGGTGCAACTGCACGAAGAGCGCGGCACCACCACATCTTTCTTTTTCAGGACGACGACTTCCCGCTATTCGGCCCGGTGTGGCGGCGCTGGACCCGCGAGTTCCTTGACGCGCTCCATCAGGCTCGACTACCGGAGGAAGTCATCTGGAAAATCAACTGTCGCGCCGATGTCGTGGAACCGGAACTATTCGCCGAAATGCGGGACGCCGGCCTCTACCTGGTCTACATGGGTCTCGAATCCGGCAGCGAGCAAGGCCTCGAAACACTCAACAAAGAGGTCTCCGTCGAGCAGAATATCCAGGCCGTCAAAGTGCTGCGCGAAGTCAGCCTGATGCATGAATTCGGCTTCATGCTCTTCGACCCGTCATCGACATTTCAGTCGATCCGTGACAACGCTCAATTCCTGCGCACGATCTGTGATGACGGCCGCGTCGCGGCGGTCTTCTGCCGCATGTTGCCCTACGACGGGACGCCCATCAAAGACGAACTGGCGCGCACCGGCCGGTTGCGGGGCGATGTCTACAACCCTGACTACGACTTCCTCGATCCGCGCCTCGACGGCTACTACTACGAACTCAAGGACATCGTCGACGTCACGGGCTGGATCCACGGGTACAAATCGCTCTCCCCGCAGCTCAACCACGCCTGGCACGAGGTTGCGATCATCGAGCGCCTGTTTCCATCCCTCGGCGACCTCCCCATCTATACCGAACGGCTTTCGCAAATCACGAAGGCGAGCAACGAGATGCTACTCACCTTGGTCGAGGACCTAGCCGATGTCCACGAACTCGGCCGCCCCAACCGCACAAACCCCGCCGAGCTGCAGGCCGCGGGCCAACGCTTCTTAGCGGAGCTAGTCGAAGAACGCAACGCCTTCATCGCCGCCAACCAGGACATCCTGATGCAGGCCCTCGAACGCGAAGTCTCGCTCGCCGCCGTATCGGCCTGATCAAAACGCCTGCGAGCACTCCGCGTGGTCAAACGGTTCAAACGGCGCGCTGCGAACCTCCGCCAGTTGGTACTGCTCATGTACCACCTGCCGTGCCGCCGCCGTATCAACCTTCTCGCGCCGCCGCAACACAGGCGTGACCGCACTCGCTGACCCGTCGGCTTCCAGGTGAATCCGCGCCACGCCGTACACGAGAAACTCTGACACTGTGAACCGGGCGCGATTCCCTGAAGCATCCAGTGTCAGCTCTACGGGCTCCTGCTTCTCGGGCGTAATGAACTCCACCTTCGCGGCCTTGTATCCCGCCGGGATCACCACATCACACTCCGCGCTCGATACAGCGATCGGCCGCTCGTCTTCCGCACCCGCCTTCGGTGGGTCTTGCGACTCATCGCGGTTGTAGTTCACGAAGTGGATATCAAGCTCGTCGCCTGACGCCGGCCGATTCGCCGCCACACGCACCGTCGCCGGCACATCGAAGTAGCTCAATTCGTCAAACTTCTCCGACGCGATCTTATCGGCGTCAGCGATCGAGTAGACCCGCGAGTAAGCCGCCCGCTGCCCGGCGTCGAGAATGTCATCCGGCTTCACGTCGAACAGAATCCCCTGGTTCAGCAACTCAAGCGCCACTTGATGGAATGGCTCCATCGACTCGTAGTAGTGCCCCATGTGAATGTCGCTGCGCGGGAACTCAAGCAACACTTCCGCATGGGACCGATTCGCGTGGTAGATGTCCTCGTACTTCTTCACAAACCCGTAGTAGCGGACAAGCTCCTCGCGGCTCGACGGGTTGAAGAACTCCGTGTAGTTCGACATCGCAAGGCCGCCGTTCGCCGCCACTTCCGAAAAGATTGCCCGTATCCGCGTACGCTCGTACTGGCAGATCGTGAACGGCTTGTCGTCGCTCGCCCCGCGGATGTAGCGCATCGGGAGCGTGCCGTCTCCGAGAATGCCCTCGCCCACACCGGTCGGCTTGGGAACGCCGCCGACGCAGTACCAGATGTAGTCTTCGCCCTTCGCCCACATATCCGCCGGAAGGAACTGGCGCTCATCCGTCGGACCATGCGGCGGATAGCGGAAGTCATACAGATGCAGCCACTGTGCCAGCACCAAGTCCGGCCGAATGCTCCGGCCATACGTAATGAACACATCGTCGAAGTTCTGCTTGTTCGAGATGTCAGAGAAGCGATGCATCTCCAAGCGCAGCGGAGTCGACTTCTTCGGATCATGCCGAGCCACGATCTCGTCGAACTCGTGAGTGGAGAGATCCTCGATACCGAATTTCTCCTTGATCTCAGCAGCCGTGTAGTGATTCGTCAGATGAGCCTTGAATGCCCTAGCGCAATGTTCACAAACGCAGTTGTGGCGATAGAAGTAATTGATCACATAGCCATCGACCCCGAGGTCGATACCTCGCTTGACCCAGGCCTTCAACACGGCGCGCCAATGAGGGTTGTTGAGGCACCCAAAGTAGACGCCATACGGCTTGGCATCGGCATCGTCGTGGACGATCGGCGTCCCGTCGGCGTTCTTCTGCAGAAGGTCGAGAGGATCGTTGACGGGCTTGGGGCCCAATGTCGCCTCGTCCCACAGATTGTTGTAGAACTCGAAGAAGCCGCCAGTGGGATGCGCCGGGTCCTTACTCTTATCCCCCAGCAGGTACTTCACGACGTCGAAGTGCCCGATCACCTTGGCGCCCACCTGCTTGATCTCGCCGTTGAGCTTCTGGAAATACTCCTCGCTCTTGCGGATGCGGTCCGCCGGCTCGGTCGCTTCAAAGACACCCGCGTGCGACGGCATCAACGGCCCGGACAATCCCTTGGCGCTATCCGGCATGTGCGCCAGCGTCCAAAAGTCCGCCCCGTAGAATCCGACCTGCACAATCTCCGGCTGGATGTCGCGTAGAAAATCGACGTACCCCGGTTTCACATAGTCCTGCCAATGGACCGTCATCCGCGTCGCCTCAAAGCGCGATGGCGCGGCGGCGCTCTGCGGTTCCGGCACCGACTCCGAGCCGCAGCCGACCCAAGTCATCAGCGGCAGCGCACCCAGTCCAAGCGAGGTAAATTCTCTACGGGTCATCTTTCCTATTCCGTCCTTGTTCTTGGGGTCAGCGGATGAGGCTCCACTATCCGATCAGGACAATCATAGCCAACCCCGAGATCCGGCGGGGACTCACTCCGGCGCGCGTGCCATATAATCGGTCCCTATGCGTCCAACCAACGTCCGTGGCCGGGTGATGGCCATGTTGTTCATGCTGTCGATCATCACCTACCTCGATCGCGTCTGCATTTCGGTGGCGATGCCCCAGATGTCAAAAGAGTTGGGCCTCTCTCCATCCCAAATCGGTTGGGTGTTCGGCATCTTCACGATCGCCTACGGGATCTTCGAAGTGCCCGGCGGCTGGATGGCCGACCGCTTCGGTCCTCGCACAGTTCTCACTCGGATCGTCGTCTGGTGGTCGGCCTTTACCGCTCTTACCGGCGCGGTCACGAGTTTTACCTGGCTTTGGATCATCCGGGCGCTCTTCGGGGCGGGCGAAGCCGGCGCGTATCCGAGCAGTTCAAGCGCCATCTCTCGCTGGTTCCCGCCGCATGAACGGGCGCGTGCGCACGGGTTCGTTTGGATGGCGAGCCGTCTCGGAGGCGCGTTGGCCCCGATCGGCGTGATCTGGCTGCAAGGCATTTGGGGCTGGCGTGCTGTTTTCTACGCCTTCTCTATCCCTGGCTTGATCTGGGCGGTCGTCTGGTACAAGTCGTTCAGCAATCATCCTCAGGAGCACCCAGGCGTCAACGAGGCGGAGATCGAGATTATCGGGCCGCCCGCCAAGGGCCACAAAGGACTGCCTTTCATGAAGGTCATCGGCAGCGCCAACCTGTGGCTCATCATGCTCATGTACCACACGTTCTGTTACGGCTCATATTGGTACATCGCCTGGGGACCGACGTACTTGGCGAACGAAAAGGGGATCGAAGGCGGACTGCTTGCCGCATACGCCTCGCTGCCATTCTTGATGGGTGCCGTCGCCGACGCCCTGGGCGGATTCACGAGCGACCGGCTCGTCAAGACAATGGGACTCAAACGCGGCCGACGCATCGTGGGTTTCAGCGCCCTCGTCGTAGCCGGTGCGCTGATGCTCTCGTCCCTTGTGATCGAGAACCAGACGCTCGCCATCATCGTTCTCATGGCCGGCTTCGGCGCGTCGGATTTCTGCCTACCCAACTGCTGGGCGGTCTGCCTCGACATCGGCAAAGACAATGCCGGCACCGTCACAGGGGCGATGAATACAGCGGGTCAGATCGGAGCGTCGGTCATGGCGATCGCCTTCGGCACACTGGTCGAGGGCTACGGCTACAACCTGCCCCTGGTCGGAATCGCCCTGCTGTTCTTCGTGTCCGCTCTAGTCTGGCTTAAGATCGACCCCACCAAGCCCCTGATTGACCCCCCTGGCCAAGAGCCGACGGCCGTGGAGGCATAGCGATCCGCGAGAAGACTCGCAAAGCCTATCGGCTCGACAGGGGCGCTTTGCCGATCGCCGGCCAGATGCGGAGCACACCAAAGGACGCCCGAACGGCGATCCAGATCGCGGTGACAATCCATAGCTGCGTAAGAGCGGACGGGCTCGCGGTGTTCACCCAGAACAGCCCAAAGACCCCGGTGCCTGTAGCGGCGAGGACCGCGTTTCGTAAGTACCGGAAGTCGCCCGTGCCCCAGTGGACCCCATCCGTCCCGAATGACAGTGAGTTGACGGGTTGCGAAAGGGCGGCGATCAACCACGGCGCGTAGAAGATACCGGCCGAACTTGCCGGGACGAGTGCGGCCACAACCAGATCGGTTGAGGCAAGCATGCCGATCGTCAAGACGACGCCACAACCGAAACTCCAGCGGCAAACGACGGACGCGACGCGGCGGCTTTGCGCGATGTCATCCGCTCCCATGAAGTAGGCGACGAGGCTCTGTCCCGCGATGGCGAAGGCGTCGAGGAAGAGGGCCGTGAAGGCCCACACCTGCCGGATGGCTTGATGCGCCGCTCCGGCATCAGCCCCGATCTCGGTGGCAGCTCGTGTCGTGAACAACAGAAAGATGTTCAGCGCCGCGGTACGAACGAACAGTTCACGGCCGATACTCATGAGCTTGCCGAACTGCGAAAGGTTCCACTGTGTTGGCAGACCGATCCGTCGCAGAATCACAACGGCCGCGGCAATCGCCCCGATCCACTGGCTGATTACGCTGGCACCAGCCGCTCCGGCGACACCCATGGCGGGTACCGGGCCCCAACCAAAGATGAAGATCGGGTCTAGAACGACGTTTACGACGTTGAGCGCTCCGGCAATCCACATCGGCGAGTGCATATCCTGCAGTCCGCGGAGCGTACCGAATGCGGCGACCGTGACCAAAACCGCGGGCGCGCCCAATAGCCGGACGGTGATGTAGTCGCGGGCGGCGGTCGCGATCTCACCGTCGGCCCCCATCAATGCGACAAGCGGGTCGACCGTAAACCACGCGACCACGCCGAGAACAACGCCAATGAGGACGCTCAAGCCGACGGCCTGGGCGTTCGCAAGGGCGGCATGTTCGCGGTCGCCGCCGCCGGCGCTACGGGCGACTTCGGTTTGCGTACCGATTCCGATGAAGTTGAAGACCCAGAAGACGCTCGAAAGCACAGCCGCCCCGACCCCGAGTCCGGCGAGCGAGGCGGCCCCAAGGCGAGCGACGAAAGCGGTGTCGGCGAGGCCCGTTAGCGGCTCGGCGATGAGCGACACAAGCAACGGCGCCGAAAGCGCGATGAACGTCCGGTGCGGTGCCTGGATAAAGGGATGGGGGGCAGTGATCAAGGGCAAAGCTCGGTCGCGGTTCGTTGAGACTAGCAGCAGATGTGACGTCCGGGCGGACTACTCTCCAGCGCGCCTAGGCCTAGCTCAGGCGAGCCGCCGATCTGAGTTGACTTTAGTCTTGCCGCGCGAAATGATGAGGCCGAATGACTTCTATTCTTGCACCCGACCTTCAAGAGCGCGTTCCCGCCGCTCGGGAGCGCTTTCTCACAGCCGAACCGTTCCCTCATGTCCTCATCGAAAACTTCGTCTCGCCTTCGTTTCTTGACCGTTTGGCGCGAGAGTTTCCCGCATTCGATCGCGAGAAGGCCATTAGCGAACTAGGGACCGTTGGGGGCAAAGCGGTTCACGAGATGCTCCCGGAACTCGGTGAACCCTACAAAGAGCTTGACCGAGTCCTACAGTCGCGAGAGTTTCTGGATCTGATTAGTGAAATCACGAACATTCCCGACCTACTCTACGACCCTGAATACGTCGGGGGCGGAACACACGAGAACTGCCATGGCCAGGATCTCGACGCACACGTAGATTTCAATCATCACCCGAGAACACAACTTCATCGACGGCTAAACCTCATCCTTTTCTTGAATCAGGAATGGCGGGAAGAATGGGGCGGCGCGTTACAGGTCCACTCCGACCCGTGGGAGTTGCAAGGGCCGGATCAAGTCAAGTCGTACCTGCCGCTCCTGAACAACTGCGTGCTGTTTGAAACTTCGGAAAGTTCGTGGCACGGCTTCCCGCGTATCGACCTTCCCGAGGATCGGCGTGACGTCTCGCGGCGCTCGATCGCCGTGTACTTCTACACGAAAGAGCGCCCGAAGGAGCAAGCCGCCCCGGACCACAGCACGATTTACGTTCAACGGCCGCTACCGAGCAAGTTCGCGCCGGGCCGCACGCTCACCGATGAGGATGACGCCGAGCTAAAGATCGCGATCACTCGGCGTGACCAGCAGATCCGGTTCTTGTATGAACGGGAGAAGGAATTCTCGCGGGTGATCGAGGGTTGCGAGTGGCGCATCGGTGAGAAGGACAAAGAGATCGAAAAACTGGCGGCGCTGAATCGCGAACCTTACGAGGAACTAGAGCGGACAAAGCGAGAGCACTTGGAAGCACTCGACCGCATCTTCCACTCACCGACCTTCCGGCTGGGCTATGCGCTGAGTTGGCCGGGCCGGGTACTCAAGGGCTTGTTCGGGACATAGGGATGGTGGCCCGTGATAGCGGGACGTAGATCGACAAACAACAAATAGCAAGCCAACGTCACGATCCCAAACACGATCAGACCCTCTGACGGAAACGGCTTCATCAGGAGCACGATCGAGCCGTGAAACAGCAGTCCTCCGATAAAAGCAACGCCCCGCAGCTTGGGAAACCACAACGCTCCTGTCTGAAAGAGTTCCCACAGCACGACCAGCCAGGCCGCCAAAACCAAACCGTAGCCGGTTCCGACAATCGCGGGCAAGCGGCTGTGCGCCTCAAGCACTTGACCGGAGAGGAAGACGGAATTCAGCTTCGCCAGACCGGCGAACAGGTAGATCAGCGAGACCTGAACCCGAATCAGGGTCAACGGCCAGTTTGGAATATCTGAAGCCTGCTTCCACCCCAGCCTACGGTCAAGAGAAAACGCGGCCCCGGCGTCGGCTAACACCAGCAAGAACGCGACCAAGACCAGAAGATAGGCGTGATTCGAGTAGAGATTCTGGTCCAGAACCAACCGGTAGCCCATCGTGCCCGCCAAGATGATGCCGCTGGACCGCGTCAGGAACCCGGCTGAGAATCCGACAGCGGCTAGCAACCCGATGACAACCAGTGCGACCGCGCCGCTCGGGGTGGGCGCCAGGAGCCACTCGAAGTTGCGCGCGGGCACGATTGCCGCCTCCGCGAAGAAGCGCACCATCATCGGCCCGCTCGTCGCAAGCTCCAGTACGGCCGCTGCCCCGACCACGATGCGGCACAAGGCGGCCATTCGCGGGTCCGCGCGGCTGGTCAGGATGTCCCTAAATGCATCTACCGCACGCAAGGGTATTCCGTCCTCTCGCTACTACCAAGTCGGCGGATTGTGATGCCTCGTAACGACGGCTCGGCGGCGCAAAGATGCGGCGGCAGAATTCGTTCGCGATCCGCATCCTGCCGATAGAATCTAGCCTTGCGGCGCAGCCCAAGGTCGTCGCGCAACGGTATTGAGCGGCCATCGTCAAAATGAAGGAGAAAATCAAGTCGCGGTTCACGTCCCGTAAACATGAACCAGCAGAACTGACTGGGCCCCTCACGCAGCAAACCTCGCAGAGGCACTACGATCTGAACCGCCAAGTAGGCACAGAAAAATGCGCCCACCAGCCTACCTTTCCAGGAACCGATTCGATGCATCACCGAGCACGCGCCAGCGCACTATTATGGTTCATCCTGAGCCGGCGGCTTGGCGATTGAGATGAGCGAGCTTACCATGTGACTTATTGGTCACGTATTATTCTGGCTATGGATGACGTGTTCAGGGCTTTGGCGGACTCGACACGTCGAAGCTTGCTGAACGAGTTATTCAAGGAAGACGGGCAGACGTTGAGCGCACTCGAAGAGCGGTTGCCGATGACACGTTTCGGAGTGATGAAGCACCTGAAATTGGTCGAAAGTGCCAGCCTCGTAGTGACTCGACGCCGGGGGCGCGAGAAGTTGCACTTCCTCAATCGGGTGCCGATCCGGCTCGTCCACGACCGTTGGGTCAACAAGTACACGGAACCCTTGGTCGCCGAGTCATCCACGATCAGTTGCGCGAAGACGCTAACAATCAGTTGTATGGTGGTTGGCCGATGATTCTATCCGGTATGAAGACGCTGCTCGAAACGGGAGAGATGCTCATGACGCCGGGATCGCTGCGTTGGTTGGAAGGCGCTACGGACCAACTATCCGACGTGGGTACGAGCGCGTAGGTAGCCGACTAAGGAGTGAAGTCCTATGATTGAAACACCTCAAATCACCGATACCGAGCGGCAGATTGCCGCAGTGATCCACATCACGGTCCCACGCGACCAAATCCAGACAGTCATGGAGCCGGCGATCAAAGAGGTCCTGGCCGCGATCTCCGACCAAGAGTTGACCCTGGCCGGGCCGCTATTCGCGTACCATCTGACGACGTCGCCGGAGAGCTTTGACTTCCAAGTCGGCTTCCCTGTGAGCGAAGCGGTCAAACCTGTGGGCCGCGTGAAAGCCGGTGCGTTGCCTGCAACACGGGTGGCGCGCACGGTGTATCAAGGGCCATACGAAGGCCTCTTCGGCGCCTGGAAGGAGTTCGGCCAATGGATCAAGACGCAAGACCTTGAACGTGGAGGAACCCTCTGGGAGCGCTACGTCACAGGTCCGGAAACGGACCTTGATCCGAGCACTTGGCGCACAGAGCTCAATGTTCCTGTAGCCGAAACTGCGCGTTAGTCCGCGCGCTGATGGCTTTCTACAATATCCGGCCGGCAGCGCTGGCGGACGAGCCTTTCCTCTGCGAGATGTTGTACGAAGCGATCTATGTCCCCGTAGGGGAGCAAGCGCCACCGCGGTCGATCGTGGCTCATCCTGACGTGGCGCGATACCTGGCTGGATGGGGACGTGACGGCGATCTCGGGGTCATCGCGGAGGACACGGCAACAGGAGGCCCCATCGGAGCGGCATGGTTGCGTCTGTGGACAAAGGACAACCACGGCTATGGCTTCGTCGATACAGAAACTCCGGAGTTGCTCGTTGCCATCCGTCGGGGTCACCGGGGAAAAGGCGTAGGGACGTCGCTGATGAACGAATTGCTGCGGACGACTCGGTCGCGGTGTAGGGCAGTGTCGCTGAGCGTCTGGCCGGAGAATCCGGCGAAGCGGCTCTATTTCCGGCTAGGCTTCGAGATCGTAGGCCGCCACGGCAGAGCTTGGACGATGCTGCGGAACTTCGAGTGAGTCTAGTTCGCTAGACAGGGCCTTCGGTGGGCGGACGGGACCCTCGCCAGCCATCACGGAGCATGCCTTGAAGGCCGTTCACTAGGCCAATGTTCTCCGGGCGGGTCGCAATGTTGCGGGTTTCAAGCGGATCGTTCTTGTAGTCGTAAAGCTCGGTCGAGGTGTAGGGGGACTCTAGAGCGCGCCACTCGGTGTAGCGATAGCGGCGCGTGCGGATCGAGTGCCCCATCCCGGCGCCGACACCCGGAATCTCGCGCGGATACTGGCTGAAGACCGCACGCTTCCACAGCCGGTCAGGGTCGTCGAACAACGGGACGAAACTCGCCCCTTCCAACCCCTCGGGGCGCTCAAGGCCACAGAGATCGCAGAGCGTCGGGTAGACATCGACAAGTTCAGTAAGTCCCGCCGTCTTCCTCCCCCGGCTGCGTCGTCCCGGCGCGCTCACAATCAGCGGTGTGCGTGTGGCGGCTTCAAAGTTCGAGTGCTTATTCCACATGCCGTGGTCGCCGAGGTGATAGCCGTGATCCCCCCACAGAGCAACGACGGTATTCTCACGCAGACCGTGTTCGTCTAGACCGTCGAGCACTCGCCCGATCTGCGCGTCGACGTAGCTAACTGAAGCACGGTAGGCGCGAATTAACGCACGCGCTTGTTCGTCAGAAATCTCGCCTTCCCCCGGGATGTCCGTGTAGCCGCGTAGCTCCGGCGAGTTGTGCAGCGCATAGGGAGGAGCCTCGGCGGGGGATTGGCGAAAAGCCGCCAGGTCGATCTGCCACTCGGGGTACAAGTCGAAATACTTCTCGGGTGCGACGAACGGCAGATGCGGTTTGAGAAAACCAGCGCCCAGGAAGAATCTCTCCCCACGCAGTTCGCCGAGAGCGTGGACAACGGCGTCGGCCGTCATCCCGTCGGCAAGCGCATTGTCGGCGACACGGCGGCTTTCCCAACTCGGCATCGCCCAGCCGTCAGGCCCCGACGATTCCGGCGGGAACTTCGACGGTTCGTAGGAAGAACGCCCTTGTGAGATCCAACCGTTAGCTTGGAGTTCGTTCCACAACCGCAGAGTAGTCTCACGGCTTTCGGCGCTATTCCAAGGTTCCGCGCCCGGAACCCACGAGGGCATGCTCCAGGATTGATAGTCGTCCAGTTTGGGTTTGTGGAAGACCTTGCTAAACGCCGCGCTGGTGTACCCGTTGTTCTTGAAATGCTCAGGGAGCGTGACCGCGCCAGGCCGGTAGCGGCGGAAGTGGGTCCGGAGATCGTGAACACGCGTCGTGTCCGGGCGAAGACCCGTGAGAAGCGATGTCCGCGAAGGACTGCACACCGCTTGCTGGCAGTAAGATCGTGTGAACGTGAGCCCCTCGGCCGCGAGGGCGTCGATGTTCGGCGTGTGGATGTCTGAATCGCCGTAGCAGCCAAGCGAGGGACGCAAGTCGTCCACGGCTATGAAAAGAACATTAAGTTCCGGGGACGTGGGCTTTTTCTTCGCGACGGCTCGGCGGGGCAGCAACGTCGCGGCTGCGCCGGCCGCAGCCTGCAGGAGTTGACGCCGCGAAACATCAGAGTGAGGGGCTGACTCGCGAGTCGTCTCGGGCACAGTCACGGTCTTAGGTCCCGCGGTCATTGCTTCGAGCCGGCCCACGCCCTATTGCTTGAGCGCCTGGTCGAGGTCGGCTTCGATATCTTCTACCGCTTCGATGCCGACGGAGACGCGCACAAGGTTGTCGCGAATCCCGATGCGCGCGCGGTGCTTCGGCGCGAGGTCACGATGAGTACTAATGGCCGGATAGAGCACCAGGGAATGAACGTCGCCCAAGGTGGTCGCGGGAACGATCATCTTGAGGGCATCCATGAAAGCGAAAACCTCATCCCTGCCGGCGTCTTTGATCTCGAAGCTCACCATGCCACCAAACAGATCCTTCGGGAAAAGCCGCCGCGATGTCTCGATGTCAGGGTGCTCGGGGTCACCGGGGAAATAAACCCTCTCGACGCGCGGATGATCACTCAACCAGGCAGCGACCCGACGAGCATTTTGGCATTGGCGCTCGACGCGCAGCGGCAGCGTCTTGATGCCGCGCATCGTCAGATAGGCCTCAAAGGGGCCCAGGTTAGGACCCAACGTCCGCGTTAAGACGGTGACGAGCTGCCGGTGCTCTTCCTTGCAGATAAGCGCACCGCCCATGATGTCACCGTGTCCGGCCAGATACTTCGTCATGCTGTGCACGACGAAATCGACACCGAGATCAAGGGGCCGCAGTAGCACGGGCGTTGCAAAGGTGTTGTCGACGATCACCAGTGCACCGTGTTCGTGAGCGAGCGCCGTAACCTTGTCGATCGGCGCCACGCGGAGCAAGGGGTTCGACACCGGCTCAAGCAGCACGCAGGTCGGCTTATGCTTGGCAAGCGCCGCCTCAAACTCAGCGAGATCACAGGGCTCGGCGAAGTTAACGTCCACGCCGGTCGGCGCGAGAACATTCGTTAGCAACGTGATGCTCTGGCCGTACATCACCTTGGCGCACAGTACGGACCGCCGTCGATCCGTCATCGCCGCAATGAGGGCGAGGTGCACCGCGGACATGCCTGACGAAGTCGCCACCGCCAGATCACCGCCTTCCAGCGTGGCGAGCAATTCTTCCAGGGCTCCGGTGGTCGGGTTGCCGTATCGGGTATACCCGTGGCCTTCCATCTCATCGTTGAAGACGCGTTCGAGATCTTCGGTCCGCTCGTAATAAAAGCTGGAGGTGCCGAAAATCGGCGTCGTCGAAGGGACGTAGTTGCCCAGCTTCTTGCGGTCGCCCGCATGGACGGCGAGGGTATCGATCTTCATCCGTGTGTGGATAGCGCGTAAAAGTGCGCCTTCTCGTGATTATAAGAGGTTGCAGCGTCGCGGCGTAATCGAATCCGAAATAGGTGCACGGTACAATAGAGGTGCCTTCCTCAGGCCTTCCCCGTCCTATGTTCGAGAACCTTCTTGCCAATGTCTTTGGCACCAAACACGCGCGCGAACTCAAGCGGCTCCAACCGATGGTTGCCGAGATCAACGATCTCGAGCCGGAGATCAAGAAACTCAGCGACGAGCAACTGCAAGCCAAAACCGCCGAATTTAGGGAAAGGCTTGCGAGCGGCGAATCGCTCGACGATATCCAGTTTGAAGCCTTCGCGGTGTGCCGTGAAGCCAGTTGGCGTGTACTGAAGATGCGGCACTTCGATGTCCAGCTCATCGGCGGCATCGTGCTGCACGAGGGCACCATCGCCGAAATGAAGACCGGTGAGGGCAAGACCCTCGTCGCGACCCTGCCCGCCTACTTGAACGCGCTCGGGGGCAAAGGCGTTCATGTCATTACTGTGAACGACTACCTGGCCCGCCGCGACTCCGAATGGATGGGTAGGCTCTACGGATTCCTCGGATTGAAGGTCGGTGTGATCGTCCACGACCTGAGCGAGGAAGAACGCCGCGAAAGCTACGCCGCGGACATCACCTACGGAACGAACAACGAATTCGGATTCGACCACCTGCGCGACAACATGAAGTTTGACCTGGCGGACTGCGTCCAACGGGAACACAACTACGCGATTGTCGACGAGGTGGATTCGATCCTCATTGATGAAGCGCGGACGCCGTTGATTATTTCCGGCCCCAGCGAGGAATCGACGGACAAATACTACAAAGTCAATCGCTCGATCCCGAAAATGGAGCGCGGCGAAGTCATCGAAGGCGATGAGCCCCGCGACAAGACCTACACCGGCGACTACATCATCGAAGAGAAGCATCGCACCGCGTTTCTCACCGAGCAGGGCGAAGTAAAGTTCGAGAAGGCCCTAGGAATCAGCAATATCAACGACCTCGCGAACTACGAACTTAAGCATTGCGTCGAGCAGGCGCTCAAGGCGCACATGATCTTCCAACGCGACAAGGATTACGTCGTAAAAGAAGGTCAGGTCATTATCGTCGACGAGTTCACGGGACGCCTGATGCCGGGCCGCCGATGGAGCGACGGGCTGCATCAGGCGGTGGAAGCGAAAGAGCGTGTAAAGATCGAGCGAGAGAACCAGACGCTCGCCACGATCACCTTCCAGAACTACTTCCGGATGTACAAGAAGCTCTCCGGTATGACGGGTACGGCCGATACCGAGGCGGCGGAGTTCGGAAAGATCTATAAGCTCGACGTGAACGTGATGCCCACGAACCGGGACCTGATACGTATCGAGCACGCGGACATCGTCTACCGGACCGAAGAAGAGAAGTTTCGTAACGCCGCAATAGCGATTCAGGAACTAGCTGAAACGGGTCAGCCTGTGCTGGTCGGCACCATCTCGATCGAAAAGTCAGAGCATCTCTCGCGCATCCTCAAGAAATCGGGCATCAAGCACGAGGTACTCAACGCGAAGCAGCACGAACGCGAGGCATTCATCGTCGCGCAGGCGGGCCGCAAAGGGGCCGTCACGGTCTCGACGAACATGGCGGGCCGCGGTACCGACATTTTGCTCGGCGGCAACCCGGAACATCTGGCGGACGAGGTGTTGCGAAAACAAGGTCGCAACCGCGACCTGATGACCGCCAAGGAATGGGCAACGGAAGTCGCCAAACAGAAAGTGATCACCGACAAGGAGCACGATGAGGTGGTCGGACTCGGCGGCTTGTTCATCCTTGGAACGGAGCGCCACGAATCGCGGCGCATTGACAACCAGCTTCGAGGCCGCGCGGGACGCCAGGGCGATCCCGGTGCATCGCGGTTCTTCCTGTCACTACAGGACGATCTGCTGCGAATTTTCGGCGGCGAGAAAGTCCAGAACCTCATGCTGCGGCTCGGCATGGAAGAAGACGTACCGATCGAGTCGGGGCTGATCACGAAGCGAATCGAGGCCGCGCAAAAGGCGGTGGAAGCCCAAAACTTCGAGGCCCGCAAACATCTCATCGAGTACGACGATGTGATGAACAAGCAGCGCGAGTCCGTCTACGGCACACGGCGCAAGCTGTTGGCGGGTAAAGATCAGCGCGATCACCTCATGGAGTTGATTGGCGACTTGGCGGGAGACGCCGTGGAACTGCGATGCCCTGAGAAAACGCATCCCGACACATGGGATCTCGCCGGCTTGCGGACGGACATCACCAAGGGATTCGGTATCAATATCGACGATCTCGACTTCCAAGATCTCGACCGACAGGAAGTTGCCGACGCCATCACCGAGGTCGCGAGCAAGGCGTACGACGAGAAGGAAAGCATCATGGGTGCGGAGCGGCTGCGCTTCTCTGAACGCATGATCATGCTGCAACTGCTCGACGGACAGTGGAAAGACCATCTGCTGTCGATGGATCACCTCAAGGAAGGCATTTCGCTGCGCAGCTACGGACAGCGCGATCCGTTGGTCGAGTACAAGAAGGAATCCTTCGAACTCTTCCAGAACATGATGAGGCGGTTCGAGGAAGAGACGATCCGGTTCATGTTCTATCTACAGCCCTCAATGGGTGCTTCCCAGAGCGCGCAAAGAGCCGCTGCTCCCGTGGGCATTTCAGAAGTCAAGGAAGACGCCCCCACACCGGTTGCGGCCGGAAGTGCCGGGACGATTGAAGACTTCACGCGCGACGTGCGGCGCAAGAAAGAGAAAGAACTCTCCCAGGCTCGCATGGCCGGTGCCGGTGACCAGAGCGCCGAAGTCAAACAAGTGGTTCGCGGCAAGAAGGTTGGCCGCAACGACCCATGCCCGTGTGGAAGCGGCAAGAAGCACAAGAAATGCTGCGGCCGAGCAGCCTAAGAGGAAACAAAACCTCTGTGAGCGGTGTCTGTGGTTCTGTGACTCGTCTATTCGCAACCGCCTTCGTGGCACTGATACTCGTCGCCCAGGGGCCCGCTCTCGACCTCGTACCCGACGCGCTCGGGGAATTCGTACGCGAAAACGCGGAGCCGCTTGCGCCGGAGGAGTCGGATGTCTTCGACGAGTTCGGCTTTGAAGAGGGGCAGCGCGGCGAATACCGTACCGCGGACGCCCGGCAGCTTGTGGTGGAAGCGTACCGTTTCCAAGATGCCACCGGAGGGTTCGCAGGATACCAATGGATTCGGCCCGACAGCGGTGAGTTCGTTCCCTACGGAGAGCGTGCCCTCCGGCAAGGTGACACAACAGTTATTCATTTTGGGAATTTTGTGGTCCGTATGGTTGGCGACGAAGCCATCGATGATCACATCGAGGCGATGCTCGCCTTCCTCCCACGCGTCGCGCTGCAGGATGCTCCACCGGTCCAGAAATTCGTACCTCGGCAGGGGTTGATCCCGTTCTCAGGCCGTTATGTACTGGGCCCCGAATCACTGGCGCGCGTCGCATCGGAAATACCACCTTCGGTAGCTGCGTTTCGGTATGGGACGGAAGGGGAGTTTCTGCGGTACGAGTCGGATGCGGGCGCGCTGAGCATGGTGCTGTTCTACTACCCGTCACCGCAGATCGCCCAGGGGCAACTGAGTGCGTTTGAGGCGACCCCCGATATTGTGGTCAAACGGAGCGGCCCCATCATCGCTGCCGTGTTGTCACCATCGAGTGAGGACGAAGCGGAACGGCTACTCTCGCGTGTGCGCTACACGGCTGAGATTACCGTCGCGCATCAGACGAAGAGACGAAGTGACAATCTCGGGACGTTGATCATCGACATTGTCATTTTCTGCGGCCTTCTGGTAGTGATGATGATCGTTGGCGGCGGTATCGTCGCCGGGTCCCGCGTCATGGCCCGCCGCTTCTGGCCGAACTCGATTCTCGCTCCTTCGAACTCGGGGGACATGGTGCGGCTCGACATCGGCCCCGGTTCCGGACACGGCGGGAAACCGTCGTAGCCTCGTCCACTGCCGCTGGGGTTGCCGGAGCCTCCATCGCATCCACTCCGATCTCGCTGCTAGAAGAGGTGTCTTAGCTGTGCCGAAAGCAAATTGGAAATCACAGGTCTACGGTGTCGTTCAGAGTTTGCTCTACAACAACCCGCATCGTGTGATCGACTACCTCGTCGAAAGCGAGGACAGCGAATGGAAGAAGCGGTCCGACCTGCCGGCCCCGGTACGGCGTCTCTACGAGACCGAAGCGTCCGACGAACGCACCTGCTTGCAAACAATTCAGTTTGTGCACCACATGCTCATTCCTCCGGGCGGCCGCCATGTGCAGGAACTGCATGTTCATCCCAATGCCGAGGAACTAGTGGTCGTGACGACAGGGACAGGACAAGCCACCGTGGGGAAAGAAGAGCATGACCTTGCCCCGGGCGACGTGTTGTATGTCCCTCCCAGCGTGGATCACGAGGTTCGCAATACCGGCGATGACATGCTCGGTGTGATCTTTATCAACGTACCCACCGGCGACGGACTAGCGAAATTGCAGGCCGCGCGCGCGACCAAAAGCTAGCCGGCCCGCGGTCCGCCAGACCCAAATCCGTCGGTAAGCATCGGATCTGGTGCTGCTCCATACATTGAAGCTCCGGCATCCCGGTCATCTTTTCGGCCCGTTCACGGGCCATGGTTTCGACTAGGCCAAGCGTTTTACGCCTGGTATGTTTGCCCCACCACACAATCTTAGGCCCCTTCGAGGGGCCTTACCCAAGAAGGGCTTGAGCCGCTCACCCACAGGGCGCATGCCTCGGCTAGTGCGAGCGACCATTGAACAACCTCTCAGCACCCTCCGCGACTGGATTTCCGTCGCGGCATCTTTTCTTGCGTACGGATCTGGGCCGGGGCGCGGTACCGGTCTATAATCTTGGGCAGCTACAGCAGGAGTACTGATGCGCTGCTCGATCCACAAACTGATTCTCGTCGTAATCCTATGCTGGGCCGTGCCTCTCGCTGCACAGAATGTCGCCGCTCCCGATGCGACCGAGCCCGACCCGAGCCTGACGCCCGGCCAGGTCATCACCATCCAACTTGATGCGCTCCGCAAGAACCGCGACATGGCCAACAACGCGGGCATCGCCATCACGTTCAGCTTTGCCTCACCGGCGAACCGACGGATGACCGGACCGCTGCCGCGCTTCATCCAGATGCTGAAGAATCCGCTCTACACCATCATGCTCGACTTCGACCGCTACGAGACCGGGAAGATCGAGAGGGAAGGCGACAACGCGCAGCAACGAGTCACGCTCATCGATGCCAAGGGCAACAAGGCAATCTTCCTATGGCTGCTGTCGAAACAGAAGCAGGCGCCCTACGAAAATTGCTGGATGACGGATTCCGTGCACCGGGTCAATCCGGATCACGAGAAGCCGTTGGTAGCCAAGCTGGCCCTACCGGACCGCTTGTAGCGGCCTAGCAGCCCGTGTCTAAAGATGGATGGCGCCTCTTCGGTGACTGCCACCTTTTTTGGCTCTTCCGGGTTTCTAGTGGGTACGAGGGCGCAGCTGCTAGGCTCGCGCGATGCAAGACCGCGAGCTGTACCGCCAGATTCTAGGCATCGAGAGTCCTTGGAAGGTCGA
>Ga0302123_10000666_pt1 | contig 26280 bp, 52 predicted proteins | sample CB21_321_MG_FD_203109 | JGI IMG/M metagenome (GOLD analysis project Ga0302123, IMG submission 203109) | Marine microbial communities from Western Arctic Ocean, Canada - CB21_32.1 | ecosystem: Environmental > Aquatic > Marine > Oceanic | place: Canada: Western Arctic Ocean | collected 2017-09-28 | reverse complement strand
ACCCCAATCTTGCCTTGCGCAAGCTGGAAGTGACCAAAGGAATAGTTCCAATCCCACTTTGCTGCCGATTTGATCGTACTCTGTCATCGCTTCTCCTTGTCTTTGCTTCTCTCAACGTACAACCGTTTTTCATTCTCAATCAACCGACATTCAAGTCTTCCCCATTTTCTAACTTTTTTCAATAATGCGACATCACAAGCATCGCAATCAATGGAGTTTGAAAAACTGCCGCAATCCGGGCAGCAGTAACGGCTATCGCTCGAACCAATCTCATCATTTTCCGCCTCATCTTCAATCTCCTCAACGCTCCATGAGAGAATGTCTTCCCCGTCCTCTAATGCCATTTCAACAGTTTCTGCAATCCACTTGCGTGGATGCCCATCAATTACTTCGACAATCATTTCAACTTTGTATTTCGGCATCATTTCCCCTTTTCTTGGCAGGCGAGCATCTTAATCATTTTCGTTTCTCTCTCTTCCTGCTCTTTCAAATCTGCTTTTGCCGCATACAGGTAGCCTGATAGCTGACTAACGAGATACTCTGGAGAGTTGGTAGCAGCCAGTAGCATCGTGCCGATTTCCTGACCGGGATTCCTGTTTTCAACTTGGTCGTCTCGAAGTGCCTTGATGTTCCTCATAATTTTCCCCTTTGGTTGATAATGGCGGACTCACTCAGTCCCACTACTCTCTAACGTACAACCGTTTTCATTCTCACAGATAAATACGGGAGGGAGGAATCGAACCTACCGACCACCGCTTTATAAGAACGGCACTCTAACCACTGAGCTACTCCCGCAAACAAGTGAGGGCGCAGGGACTTGAACCCTGGACCTACGGATTAAAAGTCCGTTGCTCTACCAACTGAGCTACGCCCTCTTTTCCTAAAGGACTTTGTCGAAATTAGTAACTCCTATCCTCTCGGTATCGAGGATCAGCAATTCTTGCTGTTTCGGGTCGATCAGGGCCAACAAGAATGTCGTCAGAAGTAAGTACGGGATATTCAATTACATCATCATGCCATTCCTTCAGGTCACTGCTCGGCGGGAACGTCTTGAACCGAATCTCATTGGCTAGTGGGTCTATGTTTTTGGCAAGGCACTGATCTTTGTTGGCGATCTCCAATGCAGCCATCCATGTCTCGGCTTCAATTACATCCGTTTGAATCTGAACCACTGCTCGTCGTCTGACTATCGTATATTCGTTCATTACATTATTTCGATATAAGGGTAGGTATCGCTGCGGCTCTCTGCATCGAGAATCAACGCATCACAAACCACGTTCTTCGGGGATCGGAATAACGATTTCATTCCGATTATCAACCACAATGGACGATGGCTTCACCTCACCAGAGGGCAAGACGGTTGGCTTTTTGTCCTCACGCCAAGCGTTGATCGTCAACTCTTGCGGTAGATGGATGGCGAGTTCCGGTGCTGCCGATTCGGGATAATCGTCGGGATAATCGTAGTACACTGCGATTACCTGCCCATCAGGTAGTGTAATTCGCAGGTTCAACTCTTCGTCTACGCCAAGAGTGATTTTGTGGTCTGTCATCTCTTCTCCTGTTTCGTTTACACAGATCAACGTACAACCGTTGGTTTGTCTATTACATTTTTGTCATCAACAGAATATCCGAACTCCAACGTACAACCGTTATCAAGCGAATGTGAAAACTCACAAATTAAACGCAAAACTGTCTCCATCTCAATTTCCCCGACACTGCACGTTGATGATCGGGTCACCGACGCCCCAGCACCATTCTTAGCCAAATCCTGCCCGTAGAATGATAAAGCCCGAATCAGTATCGTTAACTCTTGATTAGTTAGCCCTGACATACTGCCTCCAATTCATTCCACCAAATAGGCCTGGTAGGACTCGAACCTACGACCAACGAATTATGAGTTCGCTGCTCTAACCAACTGAGCTACAGGCCCCAAAAGAAAACCACCTGCCCCCAAGGGCAGGTGGTTAATTTAATTACGCACTCATCGCAGCGATGGCACTTTCAGTTTCAATGTTAGTGTTAAAGACTGCAAGTACATCCTTCTCCTTCAAACTGTTCGCTCGATTGAGAAGACTAGACCAGTCACTGTCTGAGTACTGACTTAGGCGTCCACCAAGACGGTCGAACTTCAGCCAGTCCTCATTACTCTTCAGAGTTTGTCCAGCACGGGTCACTGCATTGACCACACCAAACAAAGACTGGTGAGGCTCATGGTTGTAGGCAACCAATGTCGCAGTTGCCTGCTTCTTGGAAAGCTTATGATCTTTCGCAACCGAAGCAAAGACCGTAGACAGGCTTGCCCCATCAGTACCCTTAGCTCGAATTGCAAGCAACCGTTCAATTCCTTCAGGAAGAAGAGGAATCTGTTCCTCAAGGTTGAGCTTAATGGCATCCTTCAATTCGTCAAGGTTAATTTCACCTCGATGAACCTTACGGATGGCAACACCCATTTCCTGATCCCAAATACATCCATTCATGCAGATCGCTCTGAACACTGAAGGACAAGTTGAGATAGAACGAACTCCAATCTCACAGTTGCCGACTGAGAACATTCCGCCATAATCGGAATCTTCTTCTTCACGGATAGTGTCAGGAATCAAGATGTTCCCATAAATCGTATCTGAATCACCCTTCCAGTGAGAAAGACGACCAGAGGGAATCAAACCCTTGATTACATTGACGAACCATGAGTTGTCCACAACAGCATAACGATCAGACAACATTGCACGCAATGTACCATCGTCACGGGTTCTGAAAAGGAATTCCTTATCTTGGTCAACACGACGAAATGCATTGCGAAAAACTCCAGCAAGACATTCTGCATCTTGAGGATCACGTTGAAACTTAACACGATCCTTATTGTCATAAACATCTTCGGTCAGGCTGCGTGGATACCATGTTCCAGTCTTAGCCCAAACACCCATCTGTCCCAACGCATGCCCAGTAGGACGAAACTTTCGATCCCCATGAACCATGACAAAATTACCGTTTTCATCAACGGAAGGAGTAAATCTACTCAACGTTGACGTAATGTCATCAGTGTGCTGACGACCAACCGCCAGTTTCTCAAGACCTTCGTCGTATGACATGGTCTGGTCATACCACTTCTTGCTCACATGTCCGAAGCCTTCCTTGGTGGCCAAAGTTTGACCTTCAAGAACAAAGTTCCCGTCAGTTCCAGTACCTTGCAGCTTTTCGTAATTCATCGCTTTCTCCAAAAAAAAAGAATTGTTTGACTGTCCCTTACACATTCCAACGTACAACCGTTTTTCATTTACAGAAACAAATTTTGTTCATGCAAATACACTATACCTGTCAGAATGAAAATGTAAAGCAAAAAAAAACTGATTTACTCAAGCAGCGTTTTCAGTCAAGAAATCACTGATCGACTCTTCAGTTCGTTTATTCTTGTCCAACCACTCAGTTCGCCATTCTGTAATTCGTTCGCCTGTATGATGTTCAAACACGCCGTCTTTTGGATTATTAATCCACTCTAATTGTTTGACCAATGCCAACGGCTCTTCCGCTGTATGGGGGCGAGATCGAGAAAATTGCAATGCCTCTTCATAAGTCTCAAAAGAAACATAATCATCATCACCACTATCCGGGTGACACCATACTCTATATTCAAGAACTTCATCATAAAAATGTCCGCCACCACTCTTCGTGAGAGACGAATATTCTCCAACCTTATCTTTGTCGATAGCAACTGGATACTTCATCATTGTTTCCTTATTAAACCTACCAGTGAGATTCTCAACGTACAACCGTTTTCATCGTGCTTCTTGTTCCGCTTTTGATGTGGATGGCTCTTCAAGTCCCCAACGATGATCCACCAAATACAAATCTTCAATCGTATTTGCATGAATCTTCATAGAAACATATACATCCGTAATTCCTGACTCAACCTCGTAAAAAACCCGATACACAGGAACTTTAAATCCAAAGGTTTTGAACTCTACTTGCCGTACCTCACTAATCTCGTTTTGTATGCCGTCAGCTTCGATATCATAATATCGATACAGTTGAGTAGCTAATGCGCCCGCAGCACTATCGCTTAATTTCATTATGCCAATCCAGTTTGAGTAGCCGAGGCGGGATTCGAACCCGCACACCCATAACGGATACCGGATTTTAAGTCCGATGCGTCTGCCAATTCCGCCACTCGGCCTAACGTACAACCGTTTTAAAAAGTACCTCTGGCGTGACTCGAACACGCAACATCCGCTTTAGAAGAGCGGTGCTCTATCCAGTTGAGCTACAGAGGCTTAACTAATGAACTGTTAGCAATATGAGACTTGACTCCTGTCATCCTACACTTCACTATTACTCCGCCTTCTGTATTACTTATCACTATTCCTTCTTTACCACTATAATCAATAAACTTAGTTCCTTCCTTTAGATTTTTTATCCTAGTGCAACCTTTAAGTTCTAATAAAGGTTGTACGTTATACTCCAGATTAATCAACTCACTAAGTTTAATAAATTCATCACTATCACGACCCCATACACTTGCTGCCCAATACTTTATTGCACTAGGAGCTAACTCTGCACTATCTAATTTGTCACTATAATCTATTATTAACTCTAACCACTGTTCTGCACTATCACTCTGTTCCACAGGACATCTGCCCGCTGGAATTAGCACTAACCGAACTCCGCCTTTACGTCGATCAAAGTTAATCTCGCTTACAACACTACGTTTCTCCACTATCTCTTTTAAATCGTAATCCCACTGACATAGTTTACAACGACGGCTGCGTTGTCCAATCAGTTCATTGCAATTGGGACACTGTTTGTAGCCAAAAGGAACATCACTACCCTTTGCAAACGTATGCCCACACTCGCACGTTTTATCACGGGCGGATATTAGTCTTTCACATTTAGGGCATTTCTTCTTGCCTTTGGGCATTGAATCTCTTTTCGATCCATCAAAAAGAATAAAAATGATGGTAACAAAATGATGGTAACATACACACTACGCTTGTTTTACAGTGCTTTTCACTGGTGACAAATCTGTCACTACCAAACGTACAACCTTTTTCAAAAAAATAAAGGCTTTTCTCGGACAAACAGAGAACCCAGGCCTGTCCTGGGTTTACAAAAAATAAATTTATTCGACACAAACCACTACACTATAGGTACTTATGGATTCCACTCCTCTATTTTGACCAAAAAGTTATCCACAATATTGAATTTTATGCATAGTTTTTCCTAACGTACAACCGTTTTCACCCCGGGGTTGCATAAAAATATTTTTTGTCACCGACACACGTCTGATCACTAATGCATAAGTTACAACCGACGCAAGGCGGTTGTAACTATCACGCTTCAGTTTGTCAAGGACACCTCACCTACACAGATGAACAACCCTTCTTTACACAACGTGAGATGTTCTCTTTAGCATCGTTATCTGAAATTGAAGTTCAAACACTAACTTATTAAGTATCACATGCATATCAGATCGATCTACTCCTTCACTTTCCATCTTCTCTATCATCTCGACCCCACTATGGATGCAATCCCAATAATGTACAGGTTCACAGATAATATCACCGTTGATGTCTATGACTCTTTTCATCATCTCATCTCCACAAAGTAACGGACAACCTCTAACGTACAACCATTTCGCACAGTAACCTATCCGCCATTGCTCCTTTAATCAATCGGGAAGTTGTATGCCTTTCGATATAATAATCCCATTTCTCTTTTGTAATGTGTCGCTACTGCGCATCCAAGATGAATGGGTTCTGCCTCAGCCATACTTCCGTCGATCTTTACTAGTACGCATTGGTCGTCTTCATTAGTACCGCAAACGACACATTTCTTATCTTTTGGGAAGTGATCGAACGTTTTTAATTTGCTACGACTCATTTCATTCTCACAAACAAACGAAAAGTCACGTTTACTACGAGAAGTGTGACTCTTTTTAATAGGAAAAAAAATAGGCCCAACTTCAGTTGAACCTTAAGCTTCACAACGATATCATAGATTAACTGGGTTCAAAATACCTCCACATTTGTTTTTCTGGGGGTCTTTTGTATAGATGCCATACTGTATGTTGCGCAATAAAGCAATTTAACGACCAGAGTATAGTACATTAACTGGGTTCAAAACCAGTACCGAAGCCATTAAAACCTGTGTCTTCATTCTGAAAGCGCATCCAATCAAAACCTGAAGCCATACTGCCTGCTTCTTCTGAAGGTTCAATTACAAATCCTTCAAACCACACATCTTCACTATCTGGTGGGGAATTGTAACCATATTGAAAGCGCAACCACACATAAGCATCTTCTTCAGTTTCAAAGTTATCCATTACTAGATCACCTGATCCAGCTAAACTAACAGAATACATCTTAGTTCTCCTTGTCTTCTATCTTCTCACCAGTGAAAACATCTAAATTGTTTTTCACACGATATACATATAATTCTAATCTATAGGAACGAAGTTGGTCTGCCTTACGAATTTCCATCGTAGTCCATATTTTCCTATCAGCAACTTCTGAAGTTCTCTTAACGCCATTCACATCAATCTCTTTGTCAGCATCCATGCTAAACTCCTTCTCTTCTGATATCCATATCAGAGTTAATCAATCCCCTACAACCTCTAACGTACAACCGTTTCCAACTTTAAGCACCTCGCCCTTCGGGACGAGGTGCTTTTGCCTGAAACGTTAATATACTTACTGAAACGACTATGTTTACTACGTAGTAAATATAGTCGTTTCAGTAAGACCCCCTCGCCCTTCGGGACGAGGGGGTTTGTCTAAAACGTATCATAAATGATACGTTTTTTGTCCTATCCCCCATTGCTAAGATAGTAATCGGAATATGGGTAATATCCCCAATACGAGTAATACATCGATTTGGGCATATAGTAATAATTATAGCTGCTATATGTTGGATAACTCATAGCAAACTCCTTACATTAAAGTAATCTTCTTCTTAAGGACAAGCTTAACTTCCCGCCTCTGGCGGAAGTTAAGCACAAGAACAAAGACGGGCTAGGCTGTGAGCAAAAATAAAACAACGTTAAAACTTATTCTGTAGAATAAACATTGAAAGATATTAACTCAAACCTCGCAAAAACAAGACCTTTGGGATAACTTCCCACAATATGAACCAGTATTAAGTCCATTTGGGTGATAAACCCACTCTTGTTACCTTCTAACGTACAACCGTTTCCAAAACTTCCTCCCGTTGGTCGGAAGTTAATAACTTACTTTACCTGACTGGGAGATCAACTTTAGGTTTGGACACAAATTTTCCCGTGTACTTGAGCCACCCAGAAAAACAGCCATCATATGTCCGAAACACTGGCAATCTGCTTCGACCACAGTTCTCTGCGTGTTTCTCTGATTAAGCCAGTTTTTAAATGTTTTCATTATTCAAATTACGCCAAAAGTTAAATCTTCATCTTTATTTTGTCCGAACAATGCACCGCCGTCATTGCCTTCATCATCCATTGAAGGGATCAGCATTGTGCCATCGTCAAGATTAATAACAAGCGGTCGCTTATACCAGCCCATATCCTTCGTTTCTTCTTCGGACATATATCGAACTTGGGTTATTGTTCTTCCAACTAGGTGCTTCTCTGCGTGGTCAGTACATTTCTTCTCGATTGAAACTTCTGTTTTAACAGCCATACTATTCTCCTTGGTTAATAACTTTACTTTCGAGTGGTTCCCAGAACATCAACCGCACCATACTGCGCTCTTACAATCTGCTGTGCCTGAGAGACGCTGTTTGCCGTCACATTGACATAAGAAACGAACCCATTGATGCGAATCTTCACTTCATATTCCATGATTGTCCCTCTGTGGATTACTCATCATTTCCGCCTTACGATTATTAGTTTGTCGCAGATTTCAAAGCTGGGATTGTTTGTTCCGTATGGTGGTGGATTTGTTTTGCAGTATGTGATTCGAGTTCCGCCATCAACGGGAGTTATATCGTAAAGATAATACCCCGAAATCTGATGAAGAACTCTGTGAGGACATGTATCTTGCAGATTGTCGTTGCTACTGTCTAACGTACAACCGTTTTCACTTTGCTTTCGCATTATTAAGATCGCCTTTTAATCTCACTATCTCTCTCTCCATCTCAGCTATACCAGCAATCACCCGATTCAAAGTGTTCTTCTCGAAATCGTTGTGAGTGTTTGTGATCAGTCTTCTCAATTCGTCTATGTCGCTCTTTAGTATTGGCATAATCTTTATTCCTTTTTTCTAATGTTAATAACTTACTCTTATATATTATGGACGAAAACCCTTACCGCCCCCCATCAGGGAACGAAGACCGTGACCGTAATACTTATGATGATCCGTTGGATGTTGTCGGGGAATGTTTTGCTTGGTTTATTTTAATTATAAGTTTTGCTGTTTCCTGCGAAGTTATTGCTCGTGCTATCTTATCCTCTGTCTGTTAATAACTTCTATTTTTCGTTCGATCTCTTCTTTAGTCGTAAAAAACCCGATACACAGGACATCTTGGTATATTTTTCACAATCATAGCAATACCTTCTTCCGCCATCAATGAATATACAGTTTGTACAGGTACAATCACTCATAACAATCTCTAACCCGTTATCTGACTCCCTCTGATCGAGCCAATCTTCAACCTCTGTATAGTTTCCAGCAAAGAGTTTATTTCCTTCTTTGTCCTGAACAACAAAAGGTTTATTTTTCTTTTTCATATTATCCTCTGTCTAACGTACAACCGTTTCTTCTTTCACAACGGTTATTTGGCTTTTTATTTGCATCCCACTTTTCTTTGCCGTCCAATACTCTGCCAATTGTTTATAATAATAGAGATTTGTTGTTCCATAAAGGTATAAAGTTTCTCCTTTTTGGACAATTTCAAAGTTTCTGACACCCCTTAACTCTGCGTCCATTGCTGTAATCTTTTCTTCTGGGTGTTAACGTACAACCGTTTTCACTTCCTCTGGGCTTTTCAAGTTCTTTCATCAGCCGAGGCAAGTGATTAGGATAACATTCATAATATGGATCAACTGCTTTCTTCTTTGGCAGTATCTTACGAATGAATTTCTTCCAACTCTCTAATATCATTATTGGAAATAACAAAATCTTTCTTTTGTTCTCCATCATCTAACGTGATAATAACTTCACTACTCTTATGATCGCCATCAAGTGACACACGTCCGACTCTCATGGCAATATCGTCTGTCCCTGATTCAAGAGATCGTCGCAAGGCTTGATAGATTATGTCTACTAATTCATTTTTCATATTGTCTACTAATTCATTTTTCATATTACTGACCTGATGCGGTTAAGTCTTCAATAACTTCAAACCCAACTTCGACTAATCTTTCTTTAATATACTTCTGGTTAACTTCAAGCCATTCTTCGCATTTTTCCATCGACCAACTTGGTTTGATACAATGAACATCCCCTGCCATCCAGCTTACGGTCGCCCATTTTTGTTTATTTGGTGCTGCCATTATCGTTGAGTCCTATGTTTGAGTCCTATGTAACATATACTGTTCGACACACCATTCTGGGTCGAACGGTTTTTCATCTAATACGTTGACATTATCATGCCAATCAAACCGTGGATCGCTGTTCTCATCTAATTTGTCAATGAATGCTACCATCATACATGAGCTATGATCGTCGATATTTTCCCTGTCTTTTTTCATGATAGTGACCATACTCGAATATCCCATAATGTTTCCGAAGAAGACAATATAGTCACCATCTGTCTCTGAATGCGGCAGGTCTAATAGGTCAATCATTCGGATTTATTTTCTTTAAGTAGTTCAGTCCCAGCCTGACTCGATTTGTGGCTCGATTACGGACGAAGTTCTTGAATCCGTTGTTGTAGTGAACGATGTCGCCTTCATCGAGCGAAGCGTAAAAATTATTCTCAATATCTTCTAATGCCTTTAACACATCCTTTGTGTCTTTACATTCATCTAATCGTTTATAATCTTCTGTGGTGAGCATTATCTTTATCCTTTAATTCTTTCAGATAACAGTTGAACATTAGGAGGTTTTTCCTTTCTCTCTAACGTACAACCGTTTTTAATTTTCTTTTCTGCTCGTTTTCTTTCGTTTTCTATTCTCTGTGCTTTTCTCGCCAATTCAATCACATGACATCTTCTCATTTGCATTTGTGTCGCCTTGCTTGGGGGGTTAATAACTTTTCGGCACTATATCGGATCAGGTTATTAACATCAATCCATGATTATTGGTCAACATAATTTCCATCGGGGCCACATCCGTCTTCATCGTCGCCCAAGGCATCGAATTGCTCAGTCTCAGTCTTCAAGTCCGTCATTCTTTTAATTAGGGAGAAGACTTCTTTTCGACGAATGGAAATAGATTTATCGCATTCGATACCAAGTCTTACATTATCCCCATTCACTCTCACGACTTCTACTACAATGTCTCCTTGCGAAGTGGAGAACACAATAGCTTCATTCTTTTTTCTGCTTAGTATCAACATATTTTATTCCTCTGGATCGAATGTCTTATCAAATATAAAGCTTATCTCTCCCTGTTGGTGACATCTTTGAATTAATTGTTCCAATGCTTGATCAATTAGTGTATCAGGATCAGTACCGACTGGTGCTTTAACAGCAATGATATTATCAATCAAAAAATCGTAGCTAACAATCTTATTCTTGTTCATCGCACAACCTCAAACTCTTTACCAGTAAGATACTCATGAACCGCAGCCACCTCGACTGGGAATACTTCAAACAACTTAGCACGATTGTTATTATCGGCCTTAGCAATCAGACGAAAGAGATTAGCTGTAAACCAATCGCCTTTACCTTGCAATATACTTTTAACATTTTCTTTATCGAATTGGTTCATATCGTTTCCTAACAAGAGTATTCTGACCATTCGGTTATACTACAGTGACCAATAGCTTTAGACAGTGATTCACCTTCATCGGAAGTTGTTTTTGTAAAACAAGCATCTTCGTCAAATACAAAACAAGCTTCTCCAAGTGGAACGTCCCACCCATTGTATCTTGGCGAACCCCAAGCATTTACTTCTTGCAGATAGGGAATACTGACTTTCATTACATCTTCGTAGGATGAAATTATTTTTTCAAACAGAGATTGAACACTCTCTGAGTGAAGCACATGCGTGTCCAAATCGTATTTTGATGGCTCTCCACTAACATTAACCACACTTCCTATCGCTTCCTGAATATCGTTAATTGTCTTTTTAGATGCAATATCTTTCAAAGGTTTAAAATTTTCAAGTTCTTCTTTTTCCCAGTGGGATGGTTCCGGTCCGTCTCCCTGCTGAGTCGCATTAGACTCCATATCTTCATAAAAGTCTTTGCAAATTTCTACAACTTGCTTTTTATTCTTTCCATTGATGAAGCCAAGCATCTCATCGATGGAAGCCAAAACGCCAGAACAACTAGATATGTCAACGCCCATAATTTAGCCTTTTCTAATTAACAGTAATATTTGGATTGTAATTATAATTCCCAGATTGAACTTGTCTTAATTCTTCTTCTTTAGCTTGTTTAAACTGCGGGTGATCTTTTTCTTTGTCCAAACAATCCATACAGCACAATTGCGTATTAAGAAAACTCATAGAATGACAATTAGTATCTTTACCGCATCTATGACAACATCCATTCCAATCATTCATTGTTATTTTCCTTTTCTTCCTTGTTGTCTTCTAACGTACAACCGTTTTCAAAACCCAACTTATGCGATTGATGGGAGCGAAATTCGTCGGTGAATTGAGGGAACATTGCTTCTGCGACTTCCAAGACAAAATCGTTTATTTCGCCGTCATATCCCATCTGCACTGATACTTCTTCGGCAAATCTTTTCATTTGTCCCATTATTCATAATCCCTAATTGCAATGACATATGGAAATCTAGGCACACCATCTGGCGTCAGGTGGAAATACTTAATAGTAGCTGACTTACCAATCAGACTATCGCCTTTGTTCAACACCTCTGCCAGATAGCCAAAGTTTCCTTTTACGTTGCTATTAAACTTAACTCCATCTTCAGTTTTAAAGCACAGATGTCCGATAGTACCTGCTCTATTGCCGATACCTTCTTTCCACCCAAGAATTTTATATTCACTATCTTGAAATTCTTTGCGCTTCAACAGAGACTTTGATCTTTTGTTTTCATAAGGCTCATCAAGACGCACCATCTGACCCTCATAGCCCTGTTCTTGCCACTGACCATAGAGTTCGTCTAGTGTTTCTTTGTTTGATAAGAAGGTGTCAACGGGAACAATATATTCCATGAGACATACGCAATTCTCGTCCCACAGGTTATCCCTAATAAAATCTGTTCGTTCTTTGAAACGCATTGTGCTATCAACCATATCATAAACATGATATTCAATAACTTCAGCATTTTTAACGTCTTGTTCTGTCAGTTTAGACTTTCTAACGATAGAACAAATAGCATTAAAATCATTATCAAACTTATCGCAATACAACTCTCCATCCAATACAACGTCTGGATTTTCTGCAAAGAACGGTTGTAGTGATTCAAAAATATGAGGAACAGCAGTAATTTCTTTACCAGTCCTAGACTTCAATCCATCCTTTGTTGCGATACATCTAATACCATCTAACTTAGGCTGGGCATAAACTGGAAACTGTACCTTATTTTCATAATCTTCCCACTTCTTAGCAAGCATAGGCTTAACATATCCAATATCATCTACTGAATCTGTATCTAGCGCATACTCGCCGTCCAGTTTCTTTTGCCACTTAGCCTTAGCTTCTAAAGTAGCTTGTTCTTCATTGGTTGTTTCATTAGACTTTCCCTTATTTTTACCTTCACAGAAAGTCCATTCATTAACGACCTTTTTACCGGCTCGTTTACCAGAAGTAACTCTAAAGGAATTAGCTTCAACTTCGATAGTCCACTCTTGGATACCGCCGTCAGATCGTCTTTTAACTAATGTTTGCATTTGCATTATTATTGTTCCTTATTGTTCCTTATTGTCTGCTCTCTAACGTACAACCGTTTTATTCTCGTCTTTTACTTTCATATATCCTTTTTTGATCTTCGACTTTTTCATTTTTTCTACTTCTTCATACGCTTGTTCACTTGTTTTCATTAGTTTAACCATTGATTGGCCTGATTCGCCAATTCGACCGTATCGAACTGAATACTTTAGACCAAGTTTTTTCACTTCCCAAAACTTAGATGACTTACCATCAATGAGTTCATATCTGCACCAACTCGAAATCGGGACTTTCTTTTTAACAGCCTTAATCCGGCGATATTTCTTCTTTTTCAAAACAGCCGTCTTCTTCTTCTTCTTTTTTACTGTCTTCTTAATCTTCTTCTTTGTACCGAAGTCAGTTTGACTTTGAAGTTGTGTCAGCAATTGAACAGCATCGCATTCATTTTCTTTAGCAAAACGAACTAAAACTTCTGCTGCACCTTCAAGACTGTTCCAATTTTCTTCAAAGCTACCGCACAACTTCTCTAGGTACTTGGGCGTCATACTTCTTGGGTCTGACCCTTTGTTCTTCTGAGGGTTGTCATCAAGATATTGATTAAACATCTTATGAAACAATTGATCCCTGTCGCTAGGCATCCAGCTATCGTGATCCGGCCAAATAGACCCGTCGAGATATGTACCAAAAAACGTATCGCTTGTGTTGCAAAAAAATTGTTGGTTTTTAATTTCCCAGCCCATGTATCATCCTTTTTAGTTATTTGCCTGACCTCTAACGTACAACCGTTTTCAACTCAAACAGCCTTTTTCCGCCAATGCCGCAGCATTCCTTAGTTCCTCTTCACTAAGAGCAACAAAGGTTCCATCATCGAAAATTACTTCCACATACTGGTGGTCTATTGATGGCCGAGTGTTTTTTGCATAGTCTATGGGAATGCCGTCCGAAACGGAAACAATCTTAGCTGTTGAGATCATCTTTAATACTCCTTTTCGCAACATCGAAAAAATCGCCTAAATCTTCGACTTGTTTACCGTCTACTGAAGCGACACCAACCGTTTCCTGCTTGTCGTACATCTTGATGAACTCTCGGATGAGTCGAGAACCGACCTTCATTGACACAATGCTCTCGGCTACTCGACTATGCAAATCTTTCCTGCGATAGTAATCTTTCTTAGCAGCAGCATAATTAATTTCTGCCAACTCGCCATCAGACAATTCTTCCATCGTCCCACAGCATGAATTTTCGTCGTTATGATGATTGCAAGAGATCAACAGAATGTTCGATTTAATGCCACAATCATCATCAAAATTATAAACTGCGGCTCTTGGCGCAAAGTCATAAATTCCACCACCTTGCTCAGTTTTCCCAGCAGTTCCATAAACTTCCAAATCATCTGGAAGATGAGCGATTTTCTCTTTTAGTTCTTTAATGTTCATTTAGTTTGTCCTTATTTTATCTAATCCGTTTTTCTTAAGTTGTTCCGTATCCCATCCATTACTAGAAAGCATATCTTCAATAGGCTGAATTACATCATAAATAATACTTTGAAGATGATTTATTCGATTAACGTCAGGGTATGGCAAAGATTCAACGAAAGCACTGAGGTAACTAAGTTCCTCATATGTATCGACTAACATTCTTGTTGATTGACCGGCCATACTATTTTCCTCACAATGGTAGTAAAAAAATGTAATATGCTAACATGGCAAAGAACAACAGTCCCAAGCCCACAATTTTCAGAGTTTGTTTCAGCGTTTGTCGGTTTTTCGCATAACGTACAACCGTTTGCAAAATGCCATCGAGTACGAAATAACCAATAATTACTATCGCAACAACTTTAATCATTATCATTCGAACTGCTTTACTTTCAAACTGATAATTGTTGTATTCTTCTTTATTAAGTTCCATTTATGTCCTCTGCCAAAGTAATTCTAATTCACCTGTATGTTTCATATCCCAACTCATCAATTTCTATAATTTCCAAGTCAATCTTATACTTTGGGTGATCCACAAACTTATTTGGCCAAGCAAAGAACCTTATGTCCCAACCTTTATTTCTTAGTTCGCCTTCGTCTTCAAGAATAAGAATTCCTTTTGTGACATCAGGTGGAAGATTCCTCTTCATGAATTTATGGGCTACATCTTTGTTATAGAACAAAGGCAATGTAGTATTGCCATTTTGTTCTCTTAGCACAATTAGTGGAACCCACCCATCCTTATGACATTCATATTTAAAATGTTGAGGGAGCAAGTTGCCATCGTTATAAATTACTGCATATACGGACATGGCTATTCTGTAATCGCAAGCACATGCGAATCTTGATTAATATCTAATTGAGCGTAATGAGAATTAGTGATAGGATATTCATCGTCTGTAACAAACGAATCATACTTGTATGGATTATACTTAACATTTCTGACATGGGAATCAAGTTTTAGATGAAAATCCCACATTTCTTGTTCGTCAACAGGATACCCTGATATACCTGCATGAACATTTTTGCGTTGTTCTTTAATAACTTTATTTCTTCCTGCTGGCGACACAAGGAACCTTGCATCTTTGAGCGTAATCTTATCCATATGGGCAACAATTACACCATCTTGTCTTACGCTCCAGCATCCCTTATGAAGATTTCTATACACATATACACGTTTATTAAGCTTCATGCTCATGCCTTATATCCTGTTATTATTCGTTATTAATTGACATCCCTAATTCGTTGTAAAACTTGTACGTGCTTGCAATTACGTCTATATTTTCTTCTTTGCCAAAATTATATACGTCCACAACCACACCTTCATCATCAAGCTTAACTTGAACATTTAAATCCGAATCAGGGATTGCCAAGGTGATGTATCTGCTAGTTGGCTCTTCGTCTTTTTCTTCGTCTTTAAAAGCAGATTCAATGTAATCTTGAATTATAGGATCGCTTACATCAACTCTAGTAACACGAATTTCATCTTTTCGTATTGCCAATTCGGTTTCAACAAACTTCTTCACTTCCTCTTTGCTGTAGCCCTCTTCCTGCTTAACGTCAATTGCCCACTTGATAGCGTTATGGCATTCATCCGCCAACGACATGCTGGAATCGCTTTCAAACACATCCCCAGACCCACTTCTTATGTCGTCCCAATATGAATAGTTCCAATTATGATTAACGTACAACTGTTTATCATTAGGAATTATAATTGGCTCAATAGAAAAAACTTCTTTAATTACTTTGACCTTGTGTAGCTTAGACTCTGTTGAAACGAGGGGTTCCCTGTTATCAAGCCATATAGCCAAATATGTAAGCCCCATAATAATACACGCTATAAACAAAATACCAAAGAACAAACATGACTCCTCATAGGGAGTAATGGCAAAAATGGTCATAATGCACCTCGTGTGGCCACTAAACATAGAAACACTCATCAAAAAGAGGCAGTCAGCCATTATATTATCCTTAAATTTCGCTCTCGCTGCCTTCATACGTTCTAGGCAACCCTGCGGCATCAATGTCAAAAGTAATATGGTCACCATCATCATCTTCAACGGTGATTTCTTTTGAACTTACCTCGACGACAGTTAAAGTCTGTCCTTCACTCAATTCTTTAAGCATCATTATTTAATCCCTTGTTGTTGTTAATCCTCAACTGGTTCCTTCCAATCCGGTGGAGGCCAAGTTGCTCCACCAAATGCACGCTTCTCTTCTTCCGTCTTTGCGTTGAATTCGGCAACCGTGCATCTTTGGCTCCCGTCGCCACTAACGCCATTCCATACTGTGTCTTCTGGTTTTGGATCGTCAAACATTAGTTTCTTTCGTGCTGTGTTTCTCTGTGATAGTCTTCCGCAGTCATCGTTTCTCTTTTTCTTTTTCTTTCTCTTCTCTTTCTAACGTACAACCGTTTTCATCCTCAACTGGTTGCTTGTAGTATCCAATTTGTGTTTCCTTACATATGGAACAACTGCAATCGACATCCAGATGCCTCACGTCAGCCATATGGGTACGTTTGGCAATAAAAATAAGTGTTCTGACAGATAGGTTCCCCAACCGATGTTCTCGGCAGGAAATATTGTTCCAGAAGTGAAAAAAGTCTTTCGTAGTCATCGTTTCTCTTTTTCTTTTTCTTTCTCTTCTCTTTCTAACGTACAACCGTTTTCCTTGACGCCTTTGAGCATAATCATTGGTCCAACAAGCCACATCACTACGCAATATACTGTCGCAATCCAATACCAAGTTGTCATGGGTTCTCAATCCGACAGGTTGTCTCTTCTCTTTCTAACGTACAACCGTTTTCATCCGACAGGTTGTCTCTCACAGTTACTTCCATCATTTAAGCTTCTAATTAACTTTCGGCGGGGAGAAATCTTTTGCATAAAGCTAAAAACGTGAGGCGCAAGTCCTCTCCCTGTATTCTGTCCTTCATTCTCATGATGAAAGATTTCAATAATTTCTTTCACCATTTCTTGGTTCATAGTAACAATAATAATATCATCTGAATCACGGTTAGGACTAAATTTTTCAATGTTGAACTTAGGCTTAGAATAGGCGTCCTGATCGTCCTGATCGTCCGAGTCGTCGTCTACTTTTTGTTCAATGTTTTTAAGAAAACTGAAACAATAAGATTCAAGCCCTCTTTTATTTCTAACACCATCGTATTCATGCTGAAGAATTTCAGCTATTCCATAAGCCATCTCATAATTCATAGTGACAATAATAACATCATCTGAAAATGGATTAGCATGAAACAATTCAATATGATACTTAGGATTTACATTTTTATTTCCATCATACGTATCATCATCGTAGTTGTCGTTCATAATATGCCTTTTAAATAAAGTAAGCGCAAAACACCACAATGCTATTTATTACTTTAGACTTCTTTAAACTTATACTAACTTATACTAATATATTCATCATCGAACGAGGATGTTCTAGATATGGATGCCAATCGCCCGACGAGAGCCATTTGATTATACAACCACAAAATTCTTAATCAACCACAAAATTCTTTATATACAACAAAAGGCGAAGCCATTTTCCAGACTTACTTTAAGTGCGGAGGTCGCCAACTCCTCCCTCACCCACCTTGATCAAATGCGTCATGTTGGCTAGACGCACCGACCGTTAACTATTCATTCAGACTTCTTCTTCTTCTTCTTCTTCTTAGAATCTTTATTAGATTCCTTCTTAGAATCTTTATTAGATTCCTCCTTAGAACCTTCCTTCTTCTTACTTTCTTTCCATTCAGACTTAGAGCAATAGTTCCATCCTTCCTTAAGAAGGATTGCAATTTTCTCTAAGTCTTTCCTACCATCCGGCACACGTTTGAAAGCACCAGATTTTTTAAGAGTCTTCATTACGAATTACTTCCTGTCATAGTTAGGATCAAATCCAAAATTGTGGTCGCCCTTGCCATCATCAGAATCATCCTTAGATGTCTCTTCAGATGCCGCAGGCGAATCCAGAGGGATATGGTTTCCAAGTCCCAATGAATCACTATACAGCTTTGCTTGTTCATTGAGCGACGATGGACAGTTATCCTTGGGCGAGTCATCACCGTCCTTCTCAGGGGCATCTGGGGCTGTTTTAGATGTTCCCACAGCATTCTTCAGCCATCCTCGCCAGCCTTGACTGGGTTCATCGTGATCGACTTCAACTCGACCATCATCTTCAGTTTCATCGTAGTCCAAAATATCATCGCCTGTAGGGTCATCATAATCATCTGTAGGATCATCATAATCTGTAGGGTCATACTCTGAACCATCAGGACTATAAACTGGACTTTTTAGTTCGCCCTTGAACTCGCTAAGAACTTCATATGCACAGCAACGAACCTTGGTGCAATCATGATCAGATGGAACGCTAACAACATGTTCAGGATTAACTTTGACAACAAGTACATGTCCACCAGAACCGTATCCTTCAACGTATTCTAATGCACCAACATGAAGTCCATCGCTACAACCCATCTCACGATTATCATCGACTTTTCGACGGGACATTTTAACAATCTGACCAACGCTATTGTCAATAGAATTGGAATAAAGGTCTGTCCAATCTTCATTAACTCTCTTATAAGCTAAGAAGCAACCATCATCAGTGATAGGAAGATTCTTATGCATGAGGAAGTCATAAAGTTCCTCAGTAGCACGCTTGCTAGGGTTCTTCATAAGATTGTTAACGAACTTGAACATTGGCTTAAAGGGAAATCCATAAGCCATCATGTCAAGAATTCGCTCGGTAAGGGTATTATGAATAGCATCGCCTTCATAATAAACAACCCCATCCTTAACTTCGGCATCACCTTCAACATAATTCTCTACAGATCGAGCGATGTCAACCAATTCAATAATTAATTGAGAATCGCCAGTCTTAAGCGCACCCTTAATCTTGTCATAATTAGGATGATCGGGAGCAATGGTGTAAGGCTTTGCATCGATAACGATGGTAAGCGTACCAGCAGCACTAACAATGAAATTGGTCATCTTTTCTTTTCTCCAAAATTAAAATTGATTTCTTATATGGTCTAACGTACAACCGTTTTACATTTCCTCAGAATCTTCTAACTCTTCTCTGCGAATATTAACTTCTTTGGGAGCTTCAATACCAAGTTTGACTCTATTTCCAATTATGGAGATAACAGTAACTTTAATATTCTTATCAATCACAATACCGTCCTTGACTTCTCTTGTTAAAACTAACATTGCTATATCCTTATGCGACGTGGTTAATAAGCGATGCGTTAGACAACATTGCCTTAACGATCTCATTACTTCCTTGGCAAGCTTTCATAATAGCATTCTTCAAATTCTGTGCTGACTTAGAAGATTTGGAAACATCCAAGTCCATATACCGCATAAGTCCAATGATGTCATCGAGAGCAAACTCTTCTCCACAATCAATAGAGTCAATATAAGAAACAATTAATTTCTTAAACTTCTCACTAGCTCTCCGGCCCCACTGGTATGTATCGACGCATGCAATCAGGGGATATTTTTCAATCAATTCCTCTGCAATCTTATCAAAATCATACTTACTAACTTTGGATACGATACCAATAAATTCCTTAATTCTTTTGTAGGACGAAAGTTTGTCAGAAGCCTTAAGACTTTTACACTCAGAAAAAGTCTTTACCGCTTCGGCGTATTTACCATTCGGGTCAGCAAACACATCTGGCTTGAATCCTTCAAAGTAGTCTTCGCTATTGCATACTCTAGTTGAATAAACTTTAGCCTCTTCATCATCTAACTCAGCTTTAGTGTTATCAACGAGAAGGTGCATGTATTCCCATAAAGAAATCCAATTAGGATGATCCTCTAGTTTGCTCAATGCCGCCGACTTAATGCCGTAGATAACAACATCTTTATCAATATTTTTAATCCACCCAAAATAATTCTGCAAATTATCTACATGACATTCGGCTTTAAGCGAATGATTGCTTTCGGAGTGTCTAGGACCAATCTTTACATTGTAACGATTAACTTCGACGTAAACACCACCTTCGCTAAGATCAACTTCCTCTTCATTCCAGTAGCGACCTTGACCATAAGAACCGTAATCTTTACTTTGCTTCAAGGTCAAAAACTGGCTAATAGTTCTATTGCCAGAACCGCCATTTGATTGACGGGTAGGCTTAGGCAAGTCAGAAGTTCTAATAACAACTTTGTCCAGACCGTATTTAACCAGCAATCCCTCTTCACAAGTCAAGAAGTATCCGCTTCTTTTGCCGTTATCTTCAAGATACCGTCTAGCCCTTGCATATCCACCACGTTTGCCCAAATCGTCATGAATAATGACTACATTGGAATCAGCGATAATGCTTGTTTTATGCTCTCTCTTGTATCTAATCTTAGCTTGAACAACCTGTTCAATAAGAGTCGATCCATGATACTCATCATCTTCTTTAAGAGTGATAGAATCATTGACTTCAACATCGTTCCAATTGATGCTAGGAACCTTAGCAATCTGCCCAATGCTGCTGCTTTTTGCAGCAGAAAAAAGACACATTGCTTCCCATCTAGTCTTAGCATTAGAAACTTTCTTTTCCAGTTCCTTAGTAACTTCAGACAGAACGTGATCAAAACGATCTTTAAGATTCTGGACAGTCTTTTTGGTAAGAGACAATTTCTCACGACTAGCAGCAGGTTCAAGTTCTCCAATTTCAAAGAAGAAGTCCACACCAGACTGGATGAGTTTGTTATGCTCAGGAATCAAATCCATATCGCTATGATCTAATTCATAGGCAACGTTACCCATGATGGCATAGCTATCGCCCCAAGTAGACCGCCCAACTGCGAACTTATCCGTATGAATAACATACTCTTCGTCGAAGTTTGCAAATTTAAAATGAGAACTTCCAGTGACCTCAGGCTTTACATCAAATCTTCCGAGAATATTACTTGCTCGATGAGAAATTGAAGAATGATCGTAACGTTCAATAGCGATAGTGATTTCAATGCCAGTAGGTTCATCAGTATCTTCAATCGCCATCAATGCACAAGTAGGAATGCGATCTTCATTTACAAAAAGATTGTAAACATACTTTTTGCCACCAACATAGGAAGTAACAGCAAAGTTATCGGTGTAAGCGAACGGACATTTGCTCCCCAATCCCATGTATCCAACAAATTCGTTGCTATCAGTCTTATCTGATTCAAAATAGACAGTAAAAGTATTGGCGACCTGTTCTTCGGTCATACCGTTACCATAGTCACGAACAACGAAATTAGGCTCCATCGAGTTTGGCAGTTTAACAAGGAACGGAACATCGCCCTTACCTACCATCTTATGAGCATCATAGGCATTGCAGCACAGTTCACGAACCAATGCGGCAAGCTTATCAGAATAGATACCACTAGAGAGGATTTCAAAGGCCTTAGTGCTGGCCTTGATCCTAAACTCCTGTTCGATGAAGTTACCAGATCGTTCGACATTCAGCTTTTCTTGATCAATCTTCATTATTATCTTCCTTATTATATCGGAACCGTTCGACTCTTTACATTCCCTAACGTACAACCGTTTTCAATTTTTAAATCTTTATTTTGTACGAAACGGATTACATTCCTTCTGAGTTACTTGGAATGGTTAAATCATGAACCCAATCACCTGCCTTTGTTGCTTTTTTCTTTCCTAATGGTCTGACAACCCAATATACCATTTCACTCATAGGGTGGGCAAACATATTGTGTATGAACCAATTTTTATACAATTTATTCATTTTTATTTATCCTTATATTCTCTAACGTTTATTATTATCCTTACATCCTCTAACGTACAACCGTTTTCAAAAACCTTACCCATCTTACATAAATAATATGTTATATAACATTACTTATTTGGAGAAATAAAATGGCAAAATTCGTAGTACCTGCAAAAATGTGTTGGTCGGCTGACTCAGCTATGGCTCCACCACAACAACTTTTCCTCGGCCCTGCTGGTGGATTTGTTAATGATGGTGACGACTTTTTCGATCCCGACGAAGTTGTAGAGATGCTTGAAGAAGTAGTTGAAGAAGTAGTTGAAGTTGAAGTAGAAGTAGAAGAAGTAGTTGAAGTTTTAGAAAAACCTAAAAAAGTTAAAAAAAGGAAATGGGGAGATAAGAAGTAATTCTTTCACCAACGTACAACCGTTTACAATTCGCAAGAACTGTAAACGGTTTTTTTGTACGCTGATATAAAAATCAGTTTATTGATTTTAACGTCCAGAAATAGGTCTGACGTTTTCGGCTCTCGCCCCCTTTGGGCCTTGCCCCTCATTAAAGGACACATCTTGTCCTTCATAAAGGTCTTCAAATCTTGCATCTTCCAAAGCAGACATATGGAAGAATAAATCTGAAGAGCCTCCTGTCGTAATAAAACCAAATCCCTTATCCGTTAATCGTTTAATTGTTCCTTCAGCCATGTCGCATCATTTCCTAGTGTAAAAAAGTTAAACTTATTAGAAGTCCATCCATCGGACTTACAAACTCACCACTTCGATTCCTTTCTTAATTCCAGACTGTTCTTTAAGATACTTTTTGTATTTTAACTAAATCAGATTCCAACCGCCGTGTCAAGCCCGCATGCTCAAAAAACAGGATTAATGATAGAATCCAAGTTGTTGGCCGATGTGCCGTGGTAAATCAACTTGAACACCAGCCTCCGATTGCCCACCCCACATTAGGATTGGAGTATGGAATGTCACGAAGGTATAAACTTTTCTCCAACTCTTCTATTTCTTTATATAATTCTTGAGACTTTAAAGCATAATCGTTAATTCTAGTATTAACAGTATTAGAAAATAAACTCTCACCACACAAAACACAATCTGTTTTTGATTTGCCCCAGTGATTGATCTGCTTATGAAGAAGTTCTCTTCTTAATTTGCTTTCACAAGATTTACAAGTTGCAAACTTAATACTAGAATCAAAGAAGTTCTTTTGACTTCTTTCAATATATTCTTTACTCTTTTCATTTACTTTAACAACCTTTTCTTGTAGTCCATCAAGTTTACGTTTAACCTTCTTATCTTTTTTAGCTTCTAACAAAAAGCTAACAGCCATAGCATTGTTCCACTTCTCATGGTTATCAAACATCCACTCTACAGCTTGTTCTTTTGTAGTAAACTTCTTGTCTTCCCATGATCCAATAGAGCCAAGCATTCCAATTTGGCCACTATATGAATTACCATCTTCATTCTGAGATTGATTTACTTCAGCGTCCCACTCTGACTTGATCTTAGATTTATCATTATAATTAAATACCCTATAATCTGTAGATGCGCCCACTTTATGTTTCCTTATTGTTAAGGTATTCTAAACCAGAATTAATTACTTGCAACATAGCCAATTTTGTAATTAGCTCTTTATCTTCAGGCATAACGATATGCCCTTCACACATCCTGACAACATCCTGATGGTGGTCATCAACGTATGCTTGAATCTGATCCTCTTGCATTTTAGCCCAAGCTTTACTTCTATTTACAACTTCTTCTTTAGAAATATGCTCATCTTCTTCGGCAACAAGTTCGGCATTAGGATGCTTATTAAGAACCATAGTAGCCAAACTGCTAAATGACCCAACTATAGTTTTACCATCTACATTTAATCTGGCTGGCTCTTCATCCCAATCAATTGTGCCAATCAGTTTGCCATCAGGATTTTTCACAAAAAATTTCATTATATTCCTCACTGTCTATCAACGTACAACCGTTTTGCTAGTAACCTAATTATTGTTTTTCTCCCATTCACGTTGAGCCTTAAACAACTCAGAAGTGAATGCCTCGGCATCCGTTGGGTCTGAACCCTGTTTAATCATCTCGTCAGTCACATCTCGTCTATAACTCTCTGATGTGTTTCCTTCACTCAGTGTTCCACTACTACCGCTGCTGTAGTCGCTGCTGTAGTCGCTCTCATAAGATGAATCGCAACCAACAAACATCAACATTACAACTACCACTGCTACAGTGATACATACCGGCAGATCGTAGGTGGTGGCATAAAAACGCTTCATTACACTTCTCCTTCATTCCTAAAGAATTCAACTAAGTTTGTAATCAAATAAACCCATGCTTGGACAGATGCAGCTACCACAGCCAACACGAACCAAATCTTTAATATCAATATCATAACAATTAAAACCCAACCCTTAACAATTAAAACCCAACCCTCATCTTGGGAGTGACAAAATGATCGCCACCAGCTTCGGAAGGCCTAACCCAGATGAGGGTGGGAACGGGGGCGAGTACCTAATCCTCCAAGTCCACACCAAGGATTCCAGCCGCTTCATTAACCATTCTACGATTTCTGGCTTCAGAGGTATCGTTAATAGCAAACTTAGCATGGCTAGGAAAGTGAACTGGCGTCACAAAATGCTTCAGAAAAGCTTCAAGCTGTTGCTTTGTCTTAGCACGATGCGCAATGCGATGAAGGAAACCTTCGCCGTCACGCACTTTACACTTATCCTTACTCGACAAAATAACTTGTCTTTCTTCATCTGTAAAGGCATCAGAAACAATATAGTCCATCAAACGCTGACCAAGTTCCTGTTCCTGATCGGAAGCATCAACCCAAGTTGTTGCTTCCTTGTGGCCAGTCATAAGGTCATTAAAGTTGCGAATTCCAACTTCATCATCAAGTTGAAGTTCTTCTTTAACTAATGCCGTGGCATCTTCTTCAGTCCATCCAGCTTCAACCAGCTTAATGATCAATGCATCTTCTGTAGTTTGATCGTCACCATGTTGCGGAATATTAAAGGAGAATCGACTTTGAACTTGGAAGTTTCCCTGCATGTCGGGAGAACCATTCTTGTTCAAGACAAACTTAGGATTCTTCGGATGACCTTTCAAAGCCCAAACCGAATCAATATATTCATCTAAACAATGCGACTTTGCTTCTTCGATCACATTCTTTTCATGCGAAGAAAATTCTTTAGCTACCACATTAGCAACCACCCAACGGCGCATGATTTCCTGACCTTCAGAAGTCAACTCAATCGTCGGTCGCACAGGTTTAGAGTCCTTGCTCTCCTGCTTTTTTGCCACACTAGCCAAATCTTTTAATGAAGCCATCTTGGTCTTAGTCGCCATTCTTTCTTTCTCCAAATATCAAAACACAAATCAGTAAATTCATTACGCTCTAACGTACAACCGTTTTCAATTCTCAGATGCCGGTCGTGACTCTTTATCTTTTAAATTTAATGTCAGGCTGAGACTATCGGTGCTTTTGTCCACAAGAGCAGACTTTTGCACATATAACGATCCAATAATAGGATCACTACCACTCTCAGGCACTTCATCAAACTTGACCGTGTTCTTAGTTTCTTTCTCAAATTCAAACATAATTTCCATGTTATGTTCCTTTCTGTTCTTCAATCATTGCCTTATCTTTCCAAAACTCAAAACCTTCACGCAGCATTATGACAAACTCTTTATCTGAAAGATTGGTATCTGTTCCACCATCACTTCCAAAATGATTATGCATAAGAGTCATAGGATTGATAGGAACTTCACTCGGTAAAGGTGACGCATTGATTGAAATGATTTCCCAATTACCTTCTTGCGGAGTAAGTTCATTGTCACCATCTTCGGCCAGCACGGTCGAAGCATAAAGCACAATCTGTACTGACTTAGCAGAAATCTTTACGCAACCGCCCAACGGCGTTTCGCTACCGGCAACAATATGTTTTCTAGGTTCTTCACCATCTCTGCGAGGGGAAAATTCACCTTTAAGATTGTCGCCAGATTCAAGCTGGACAATTCCACTATAGAAGTTCTCAGGTGGAACGGTCACCAAGACCACTCCATCACGATAACCTTCATGTCGGTTTTCAAAAATGTTTTCTTCCGTAAGACGGACTACAGATTCAAAATCTCCATCATAAT
>Ga0302123_10000665_pt1 | contig 26305 bp, 23 predicted proteins | sample CB21_321_MG_FD_203109 | JGI IMG/M metagenome (GOLD analysis project Ga0302123, IMG submission 203109) | Marine microbial communities from Western Arctic Ocean, Canada - CB21_32.1 | ecosystem: Environmental > Aquatic > Marine > Oceanic | place: Canada: Western Arctic Ocean | collected 2017-09-28 | reverse complement strand
AAATTGGTGAGAGTGCAGCGATCGTAAACTATCTGGCCGACCGTTACGGCAAAGATGTGTTACCCATGCCGGGACCAGGAACGCAAGAGCGAGCCACCCTAATGGATCACACGATGTATCTCATGACTGAGATCGATGCCCGCCTGTATACGACCCGTCTTCATGGCGAGCCCCCGAACGGCCTTTCCGCAACTTACGGATCAGCGCCCGTGGCCGTAGAGGCCGCAAAGGAATATGTAAGCAGGGGACTGCGTGAGGCTGCGCGATGGTTTGCTGATGGCCAGCAATTTGCCCAGGGAAAACACTTCGGGACCGTCGATATACTGCTTGTTTCATGCCTGGATTGGGCCTCGACGAGGCACATCGTGCTACCGACACTACTGGCAGATTACCGGCACACAATGACGTTAAGACCAGGCTACATTGAGGCCTCGGCACAAAACATTCCGGCCCGCGCAATCTAGTTTCGTCTCAGAAGCTCGACGCAACTTAACAACCTGGTCAGTGCACCAATTGACTAACATTAGATAGGTTGCCGCCCGCCATCAACCCGCAGAGCATTAATCTGAGGCAGCATTTAGAAAAGGGACCGCAAACCGATACTAAAAACTACGTCAGGAGCAGTATCCACAATCACGTCTTCGCTGACAGACAGATCCAATTGCAATTTTCGCCCCAGCTTGACGGAACCACCGAGAATAAGCTGGCCGGCAAAACTGCCGAGCTCTTCCACTCCGGCGTCATAGAGGGCTGAATGAAAATCGAATTGTGCCTTAAGACTGAAATTTGGGGAAAGTTTCCACGCCAGAGTACTTGAACCATAGACCGCGAGGTCTTCAACATCGCTTCCAACTAACTCTCCATTACCCATCGCGAGCGCCCCTACACTACCGTGAAAACTTAGCGATTCATTTCCCAGAAATGCGCCTTCACTGAAATACAACCCCACATAGACATCAGTTCCATCTGAACCGGTAAGCTTGTCGGGGTCTCCGGTAGGCAGCTTGACACCGCCACGGACACTCCAGGTTCGGTTCTCATACTCGCGCAATTTGTATCCCAAATTCAGGCGTACCTCTCCAATCCCGCTGACTGGTTTATTCAGGCGCATCGTGTTCACGCCTGAGGTGTAGCTATAGTCAAGCTGATTACGAGGGCGATCATCGCGATTAGCCTGACTTAAGCCAAATAAATCATGAAAGCCTTCAATAAACGAATCCAACTGACCGGGTTCATGGCGAATATAAGGCGCGTCGATCCCAACCTCCCACCTGTCACCAAAGCCATACCTCAAAGACAGGTTAACTCTGTAGGTCTCACCATCAATCAGTATCGACTCAACGCCATCCGTGTTCTCTGTGAAATTGTTGGCGATGTCTGTCTGAACCTGCCATACCAGAGCCTTATTAGGCACCAGTTTTGCAGAACGCGCACTGGGCTGGCCATGTAATTGCACAAATGGACTAATATTTGAGGTAGTAAAGGGTGCAAATATCTCGGCTTTGACATTCATCGTAATCAGTACAGCAAGGAGAAAAATGCTCACTCTTCGCCTGTCGAGCCTTAATAATATGAACCTGAAAATATTGAATGGGTTGTCGATATCTGTCTTCATTGCTATTGATAGTAGTCGGGCTTCGACGCCGTTGGTAAACTCTAGCAAACTGAACTTCCCAACCGGCTGATTTGAAGCGCTCAATCGCTTCGATTCTATATGATTTGCGGCAGGGACGTTAGGCACATACAGTAGAAGCCGCAGATAGAGACCAGACTCCGGCCTATTGCGATGCTACTCAACCTTGTTTTTTAAAGACTACGCCGTTGATTCCCACTGATATTAAATTGCCTGTTATCGAAATTCTCGAAGTGTTGAAGTCGATACTCAAGCAACACCATGAGGCAATTCTACAGGCGCCACCCGGCGCAGGTAAAACCACCCTTGTTCCGCTGGCACTGGCAGACGAGCCCTGGCTAAAGCACAAGAAAATATTGATGCTGGAGCCACGCCGAATCGCAACCCGCGCAGCGGCGCACCGTATGGCGGATCTGCTTCAGGAACCAGTGGGCCAGACCGTCGGATATCGAATGCGACTTGACACCCGGGTTTCGTCTCATACAAAAATCGAAGTGATTACAGAAGGCATCCTCACCCGGATGCTTCAAGAGGACCCCTCCCTTGACGACGTGGGACTGGTTATTTTTGACGAGTTTCATGAACGTAGCCTGGACGCAGATCTGGCGCTTGCCTTGTGTCTGAAAGGGCGATCTCTATTCAGGGAGGACGATCCACTTAAAGTATTAATCATGTCGGCAACACTCGACAGCCATAAACTGGAAGAACTCACCAGGGCACCCGTCGTACGGAGCGAAGGGAAACAGTATCCGGTCGACCTCGTCTACGGTAAACCCAGCGAGCCTCGAGACTCAATCAATGACAAGACTGTCGCGGCAACCTTAAAGGCACTAACTGACCACCCCGACAGCAGCATTCTGGTATTCCTTCCCGGACAGGGCGAAATCAGGAGAGTGGCAGACTCGCTTATGACCGAGCTGCATCATAGAAAAATCAGCGGGGTTCACCTGCGCCCTCTTTATGGCAATCTTTCCCTGGAAGCACAACAAGACGCCATCGCACCAGTCCCAAAACTCGGCGAAAGGAAAGTCGTACTTGCAACCAACATCGCAGAAACCAGCTTAACGATCGATGGCGTGGATATTGTCATCGACACTGGTCTTGCCAGGAAACCTGTCTTCGATCCAACAACGGGAATGACACGGCTTCACACACGCAAAATTTCCCAGGCATCGAGCACACAACGGATGGGCCGAGCCGGCAGATTGCGCCCCGGAAAATGTTATCGGCTCTGGTCAAAAAGCCAACAGGATCAGATGGCGCCTCATGCAACACCAGAGATATTAAGCGCCGACCTCACACCGGTAGCACTGCAACTTCTGAAATGGGGAATAAATGACCCGATGGAACTCGCCTGGCTAGATCCACCAGGAAGCGGCCCCTGGTTGCAGGCAGTATCGTTGCTGGTACGGCTCGGCGCGATCATAAAGGGAGATAACGGACTACAGCTAACCGACCACGGCACCCAGATGGCCGGCCTTGCCGTGCACCCTCGCCTCGCACATATGCTGATCTGCGGACAATCGATTGGCCACGCCGACACAGCCAGCCTCATTGCGAGCATCCTGTCAGATCGCGACCCATTGGGCCGGGACACTCCCGATATGAACGAGAGAATTGACATCCTGCAAGGACAATCAAAATGCCCGAATCAACATCGTGGCTGGTTTCGCCGCACCCATCAGCTCGCCGAAATATTTTCCACGCAAATCAAACAACTCGTCACCGCCACAGCGACAAACCCAATTAAGCCTGATCAGGTATCAGGCTATCTGATCTCCTGCGCCTACCCCGATCGGATTGCCAGACACCGACACGCTGGCGGCTTTCAATTATCGAATGGCCGGGGAGCAAGCATCCCCGGGAATCATGCTCTGGGACAGTCCAGGTGGCTAGCCGTCGCTGAGATCGGAGGAATGGCAAGATCGAAAGGCGACATGATTCGATCCGCCGCAACTTTAGATGAAACACTATTCGAATCTTTACTCTCAGAGCAGGTTACGCACAACACCATTGTTGAGTGGCACAGTAAAACAAAACGCTTCATTGCCGAAGAAAGACAACAGATTGGCGATCTCGTGTTAAGCCGCAACAAACTCTCAAAGGTTCCGGCTGAAGCCAAAAAAGAAGCGCTCATAAAACATGTTCAAACTTCAGGCCTGGAAACCTTACCGTTTACACCGGAGATTCGACAATGGCAGGCTCGCGTTGAACTCGTCCGAGCTAATGCGGGCTATAAAACCTGGCCTGACGTGTCCAGTGAACGCCTGCTGGCTTCCATGAATGATTGGCTTGGCCCCTATCTCGAACCCGTCAACCTGCTAAGTCATTTTAAGAAACTCGATTTAAAATCCATTCTTGCAGCGCTACTGACCTGGGAGCAGAATCAACAACTGAATACACTAGCTCCGCAGCGGTTGCAGGTGCCTTCCGGTTCGAGTTACTCGATTGATTACACAACTACGCCGCCGGTACTCGCCGTAAAGTTGCAGGAGATGTTTGGATGTGTTGATACACCAGCAGTCCTCAATGGCCAGATACCGCTCACGGTGCATCTGCTATCCCCCGCCGGTAGACCACTGCAGGTCACCCAGGACTTGGCCGGATTCTGGCAAACTTCCTACCAGGACGTCAGAAAAGAAATGAAGGGGCGCTATCCAAAACATCCGTGGCCGGAAGATCCTCAAAACGCCGCACCAACAAGAAGAACAAAACCAAGACGAGGGGGTTAGAATACCCATCCAAGATAATAATAAGAGCCAACCATGCTGACCCTCGGGCAAACCTACATCTTGCGCGTATCAAAACTGACTGATCAGGGCGCCTACATGGACGGGGAAAATCTGGGTGAAATCCTGTTGCCAACTAAATATTGTCCACCCGGCCTGGAGGTAGACAGTCACCTACCCGTTTTCCTTTATCAGGATTCTGAAACCCGACTCATCGTCACGACGCAAACCCCCAAGGTACAGGTTGGGGAATTCGCTTACCTGAAAGTGGTCGCGAACACAGATTACGGTACTTTTATGGACTGGGGTCTGGATAAAGACTTGCTGGCACCTTTTGGCGAGCAACACAGGCCAATGGAGGTGGACCGATCTTATCTGGTGTACGTCTATTTGAATAATGCTGATGGCAGAATCACCGCTTCGTCCAAAATAGAAAAGTTCATTGACGACCAAGCACCACACGACTTCGAACCGGCTCAACAGGTTGACCTTATCATTGCTAACAGCACCGATCTGGGATTTAAGGCCATTATCAATCACAGCCATTGGGGACTACTGTACAAAGATGAGGTAAACGAACGGCTTAGTTTTGGCCAATCAAGACGTGGCTTCATCAAATTTGTGCGACCCGATGGCAAGATTGACCTGGCCCTCAAGCAGGAACAAGAAACACGAGACCAACACACCATGACTGTTGTTAATTACCTCAAGGGGCACGATGGATTTGCAGCCGCTCATGACAAAACAGATCCTGCGAAAATCCAGGAGCTTTTCGGTATGAGTAAAAAATCCTTCAAAAAAGTCATCGGCGGGCTCTACAAACAGCGTATTATTAAGATTCAACCTGATGGCATTCGCCTCAACAATCAGGGCGTCAAACCAAAAACAAACGGGACTTAACCATTAACAACAACGACATTCTCCGCCGACTTCGCTATTCATTTGATTTTAACGATTCGAAAATGATCACCGTCTTCTCACAAGCTGACCTAGCAGTAAGCCGCAGCCAGGTAAGTAACTGGTTAAAAAAGGACGACGATCCCGAGCAGCAGCCATGCGATGACAGAATTTTGGCCTGCTACCTAAATGGCCTTATTAACGAGATGCGCGGCAAGAAAGAAGGTACCCAGCCGGAACCGGAAGACAAACTCAACAACAACATTATCTTCAAGAAACTCAAGATAGCGCTTAACCTGAAGGCTGAAGACATATTAAGAGTGATGGCACTTGTCGATTTTAAGATAAGCAAGCATGAACTCAGCGCGTTTTTCAGAAAGAAGGGGCACAAGCATTACAGAGAGTGCCAGGAACAAATCCTGAGAAATTTTCTTCATGGTATTCAGGTCGAATACCGAGACGTGACAGAAGAAGAAGGCCCACCAGCCTAGCTAAGCGAAAGACATTCTCATCCTATCGATAGAGAAATTAGCGCGAGGTTCGTCAATATCAGATACAGCCCACTCGCCCAGATCGTACAGGCAAGCAGATCGCAGACAAAAAATGTCCGCCAGGACATCCCCGAAACCCCCGCAACAATCGGCGTCATAGACCGCAGCAGTGGCACAAGCCTTCCGACGCATATCCCGATGGGTGCTGATTTTTCTAGCTGAGTTTGTATCTTGGCTCGTGTCTTTACCTTGCTTTTCAACCAAGTCATGTGCCAAACCCGGCCACCTATTAGACGACCGACAAAATACCCGCTGTGATCCCCTAACAGTGCACCAGAAAAACCCAGCAACAAAATAGCAGAGAGCGAGGCTGAGTCTGATGTATAAAGCAGAGCGCTTGTAGACAGCAGGAAGACCCCGGAGACGAATAACCCTATCCCTGGACAAGATTCGAGGAAGGCCAGCGTGGGCACGAGATATATCAAGTTTGCGGGTGGCGCAGATAGCCAGCCGTTAATCGTATCTAACACACCCATCGCACTTATCTCAAAAATTCAGCGCGCGTTCTGTGGTCTTCCTTAAATTGTCCACCGAGCGCAGTGGTTTGCGTCGAGGAATTTGTGTCCATTACACCACGTGACTTTACGCAGTAATGGGTGGCATCTATCGTCACTGCGACATCATCGGTTTCAAGTAAAGTTTGCAGTGCAACGAGAATCTGCTGTGTCAGGCGCTCCTGAACCTGGGGCCGTTGCGCAAAGAACCGAACAATTCGGTTTATTTTGGACAAACCAATGATTTTGTTATTCGGGATGTAAGCGACTCTGGAGGCACCGTCAATTGTCACAAAGTGGTGTTCACAGGTACTAATCACGCTGATGTTGTCGACTTTCACCATTTCCTCGACGCCCATCTTATTGTCGATAACGGAAATCTTCGGGAAGTTGCTGTAGTCCAAACCTCCGAAGAGCTCATCGACATACATTTTGGCGATTCGGTGTGGCGTTTCAGTCAGGCTGTCATCTCTCAAATCTAATCCAAGGGTCGTGACAATGTCCTTCATTGATGATTTTACAAGACTATATTTTTCGTTGCGCGAGAGGCCGTTATCTATCATTGGCGTTTCCAGGCCTCTTTCAACCAATGCTGCTTTGACCAGTTTTGCCTCCGGCGAGCAATCACTTGGCAAAAGATAAGCACTCTTACCGAAACTTTCTACAGTAACACTCATGCTATTTCCTTATCGTCTTGATACTTATGGATTGATCTAAGTGTTACGCAAATACCAAGAAAAAAGATCAGCATGGAAAAAATATAGTTGGCCGGCGATACCGCCCGCTAGAGTAGGTTAACTTGGAGTGAAACTGAGAAATGGGTTCAGAATTCGCTTTATTCCTGTCAGTCTTATTGGCGCTTCCAGCACGGACAGGCAAATACATTCCTGATTACGAGCCGCGAAAGGTCTATGGGTATCTCCCGGTTGTCTTACAAGAAAATCTCCAGCCTGGTACACCCCATCTTCATCTGAGAAACTTCCTGTCAAAACGACTGTGATTTCTTGACCAAGATGATTATGTTCAGGGGCTTTTCCCCCCGCATCAATTCGGTGCAAAGCCAGCTCATATACTTCTTCACCGACACTGATCGGCGCGACTTTTACTGAAGGAGACAACCGCCTCCAATCGAGCTTCTCGTCAGGCAAGAGTCTTTGCACAAACTCAGGCAGTTGGGTGGAAATGGCGTCACTGCACTGACGCAGTAGTCCATCCGACGGATCTTTTTCTGCCAATGAATCCAAATTTTCAATGATTCTGTCGAACAATCCATCCGATACCGGAACGGCTTCGGCGGTAGTTAACAACTCGCCGCCAATCTCCCCCAGTGACTCCACAGAGTCACTACACTGCTTACAATACTGCAGGTGCGTTGTGACAGAAATACATGGTGCAACGGATAAAGATCCAGACACATACTCGACCAGAAGGTCCGATTCCGGATGCCTGTTAATCATTAGTTATTCCCCTCTAAAACACCCAGGTCGCCCATCGGCGCTAATGCAAGTTTCATTTTATTCATGGCCAGTCGGATTCTTGATTTGACGGTGCCAAGTGGCAGGGCCAGCGTATTGGCCACCTGTTGCCCTGATTGACCCTGAAAATACATCAGTTGAAGTACTTCCGCCTGTTCTACGGGCAATTGACTCAGTTGTTCGGAAATCAGCTTTTTTGTCCTGATATGGGACAGAGACGAGAGCGGTGTTGGATTTTCTCGATCGTCGTACAGGTCTTCTGCGTTGAGTAAATCAGGGTTTTGCCTGTTCTGCTTTCTGAGCCAATCTATTCGAGTATTTCGAGCTATCGTATAGATCCATGTGCTCGCCGATGCTTGTGAAGACGAGTAAGAAGCCGCCTTTCGCCATACCTTTATCATCGTTTCCTGAACGAGTTCTTCCGCGTTCTCCGGGGTAACGCCACCACTTTTAATCAAAAAGGCCTTCAAAAACGGAGAGAAGTGCGTGAAAAGAGACCGAAAGGCCACTTTATCCTGGCTCTTACCAACCTTCTCAATACACTCGTTCCAGTTTTCTGCTTCCATAGCCAATATACGGCCTAATGTACGTTTATAATTCATGATAACGCCTACTTGGTATCCACCACAAATAGTACGCTGACCTTTGTGAGATGGATCACCAAAGAATTACCAGTACCAAGAAAACCCTTCCGCAGCTCTGGAAACTGGATCAGTCCCCGGTCATAGCCCAACTGAACAGCCATATCGGTAAGCAGATCAAGGGTCTCCCTCGGTGAATCTCTGTTTCAAGGTCTGAAAAGACCCGTAGGCTTGTACGGAGTCCACGGCTATACATTGCCACGTGACTAGCAAACAGGCTCTCGTTAAACTAAAACAAAAATTGACCGTGCGAGTAAAAATTTTGGAACTAGCATTTACAGAGGAAGAACTGGCCTTTCGGGAAGAAATTCGTTCGTTGCTCAAAGAAGCGCTGACGCCGGAAATAATTGCAGGCAACAAAAACGCCACAACCTCGCTCGGGGACAATAATGCTGCGATGGCGTGGCAGGCGATACTCCACAAGCGAGGATGGGCCGGCGTTGCCTGGCCAAAAGAATTTGGCGGGACTGGCTGGACCTCAAATCAACGCTACATCTTTAACAGCGAGTGTGAAAAAGCCGGTGCCCCCAAGTTGATTCCACTTGGTTTACGCATGCTGGCACCAGTCATTTTTCGCTACGGCACCAAAGAACAACAAAACCATTATCTGCCAAAAATGCTTGCTGCAGAGCACTACTGGTGCCAGGGCTATTCCGAACCCGGGTCGGGTTCCGATCTTGCCAGCCTGAAAACCCGTGCTATAAAAGATGGCGATGAATACATCGTCAATGGGACAAAAATCTGGACCACTCATGCACAGTATGCTGATCATATTTTTTGCCTGGTTCGCACCAACCCTGATGTCAAAAAGCAAGCTGGTATCAGTTTCCTGCTGATTAAGATGGACAGCCCAGGCATTATCGTCGAACCCATCATTACCCTCGCCGGTGATCACGAAGTCAATCAAGTATTCTTCGACAACGTTCGAGTGCCTATCAACAACCTGGTTGGACCCGAGAATGAAGGCTGGAATGTCGCCAAGTATCTACTTGAGTTTGAACGTGGCGGCAGCGCGGTTGCCACCCGACTCCAGGTCGACATGGCTGAACTAAACATTATGCTGCGCGACCTGCCAGAAGAACACGAGCTTAAAAAGCGCACCGCCATAACCAATATCGAAGTTGCCGCGCTCTCTCAAATGGAAACGGACATGCAGGCCAAGGTTGCTTCAGGCAAAAATCCCGGCGCAGGGTCTTCATTGATGAAGATGATGGCAAGTTCTCTTGGCCAACAAATCGCTACCCTGCAGATGGAAGTAAAAGCCAATTACAGCATTCCCCATAACAATCGACTATTACTCGAGGGAAAAGAGACCATCGGCAGAGAACAGGACCAGACCGCCACTGCGGGTTACCTGAACGCACGAGCCTCGTCCATTTTTGGTGGGGCAAGAGAGGTTCAGAAAAACATCATCGCCAAGTCAGTACTCGGGCTATGAGGCCAACCCTCCATCGCTGGATCATGATGTCATGCTGGCGTATATGCATATCCTGGTAGTTCGCGAACCGCACCAGATTATTACCTGAAGTTTTCAACCCCTCCTGCACGTATGGCAGGTTTCCCATATCCAGTTGATAAATTTCCATAATCGCGCTGTCTACATCGCGGCCATTCGGACGCCATCGATAAACACGCGTTGGCGTCATACCACTCCACACCGAAAAGTTTAGGAACAGGTTGTAGAGGATGGAGCCCAGCATCTCAGCATCCCAGCATCTGAATATTTTTCATAATCATGACCGTTGTGTGCCCGCAAATTGTCCCTGACAGTCTGCGCGATATATCGTCTTGTTGGACGAACAAACGCTAAAGACGGCATTACTTCATCTCAACGAGCTCGATATGGGGCTAGTACAAATCAACCACATTAAGTGATTAGCCATAATGAATTAAAGTAGTATTACGGTGTCTTTTCACCAGAGCACTTTATGAACTCATTTCCACGATCACCCGATGAACTCACGACGGAATGGTTAACAACGACATTGGGATATCCCGTCAATGGATATCAAGTAGTGTATTTCAGCGAAGGTACCGGGGTCATGTCCTGGGTCATGCGGGTTCTTTTGGATACCGCAGAGGACAAACCGAATTCTCTTATCGCCAAGTTTCCTTCCTCATCCAGTGTCAACCGCGAGGGCGCGAAACGTTACAACATGTACGGCCGCGAAGTGAACTTCTATCAGGAAATTTCTGGGAAAGTAGATATCCAAACCCCGGATTGCTACTTCAGCAAGTTTGACGAGAGTTCAAACGACTTCGTGATACTGCTGGAGGATCTGACTGAATGGCAGATCGGGGATCAAATTGCGGGTTGCTCACTGGTCGAAGCAAAAACATTGATTTCTGCTCTCGCGAGGTTTCATGCCAGCGGCTGGCAACCTCATCAGTTCCCGGACATCCCTTCTCACGGAGCGAAGCAACAGATAGAAGGCATGCGGAGCACCTACCCGATTGGCTGGCCGGTCGTGCTTGAGCAATTTGGTGACCTGATACCTGAGTCGATCAGAAGCGCCGGTGAGAGTATCCCGCAACACATCGAAAGCCTGTTGACGACGATGTGCATGGATCCGGTATGCCTGACCCATGCAGACATGCGCCTGGATAATATTTTTTTCAACGAGGGCGAGATCGCGGTCGTTGATTGGCAGTCGATTTGTACCTCTGCCCCTGAACAGGATCTTGCCTACTTTATTACACAGAGTGTCCCAGAGGCAGTTAGAAAGCAGGAAGACCTGGTCGCTTTTTATCATGCAGAACTGACCCGGGCTGGTATTAGCTACGATCTCGACCAGTGCCGTGAGCGTTACAAGGTTAGCGCACTCTACCTGATCTGCTATGCCGTGGTGATCGCCGGAACACTGGACCTGGGTAATGAACGCGGCAAACTCCTTGGGCAGACTATTATCAAAAACACTTTCGCTGCACTGGTAGATCTGGACGCGTTCTCGCTGCTGGACGACTAACACCACTGGCGACAATCTGAAGACAGGAATTCAGCCTTATGGATCTGGAACTCAACGGTAAGAAAGCACTCATCTCGGCAGGTCACAAAGGGATTGGGCTTCACATTGCTACAAGACTCCTGGAAGAAGGCGCGGAGGTCAGTTTCTGCTGTCGCAAAAAAGACGACCTTGATTCCGCTGTTACTAAATTATCTGCAACAGGCAGGGTCCGTGGTTACCTCTGCGATTTTTCTGATCCCGAGAAAGTTAAAGCATGGGTCAACGAAGCGGGAAATGCCATGGACGGCATCGACATATGCATCGGCAATGCCAGCGCAAGCAGCCAACACGGTGAAGGCCCTGACCCCTGGCGAGCGAGTTTTGACGTAGACCTTCTAGGCACCGCAATGTTTTTTGAGGCGGCAAAGCCCTTTCTCCTGGATTCAACGGCTGCTTCGATCATCCAGATTGCGACCATCACCGCCATCGAGCACCACGACGTCCCCATTAACCCGAGCTATGGTGCCACCAAGGCCGCGACGATCAACCTGATCGCGCAACTGGCACAACGCTGGGGTGACGAGGGTATTCGTGCCAATACCGTCTCGCCCGGACCAATACTCATTAAGGATGGACGATGGGATGACATTCGCTCAAGGCTGCCTGACCTCTACGAAAAGGATCGACTGCAGCATCCCAGCAAACGTATGGGTACTGGTGACGAAATCGCTGACGTCGTTGCTTTCCTGGCCTCACCAAGAGCAAGTTGGGTTACCGGAGCAAATGTTGTCGTTGACGGTGGGTACACTAAACAGGTTGGGTTTTAAATCAGCTAGTCCCGCCCCGGAGGATTGCCTGCCAGATAATCATTAAGTACTTCATGAAAGCGGTGCACCCGTGTTTCCTGAGCCGCAAAATAGGGTTCCTGGTAGCCCCTCGAGCGCCAACCGATTCTTTGACCCTGAGTGAGTTGCCAGTCCTGGAATACCACCTGGTCGGACAAGTCCTGCACTGAGGATCCGTCACCGTATACTCGAAAATCCAGCTCTGCTTCCTTCAATTCCATCGTGGTACGGGCCGTGCGATTAACGAAGCCTTCCATGCCTTCAACCGGATAGGCCATGGTCCACTGATCGAAAAAACACTTCTCTGGATCTGTAGGGTGTGGCTCCCATCGCCACACCAGAAAGGAATCTGCCCCGGGAGCGATCGCGACGTTTGGAAACAAAACACCAAACGGGCTTTCGGTAAGGTCCTCGTCACTCAGGTTTTCGTAGTGAAGAAAGCCTTTTTCTTTCCATAATTTCCGCTTGGCGGCCTTAAGGTCCAGCCACCCCTGCATTGCCTTGGTGTCAAAATCGGGGTAGCCGTCAGGGTCAATATCCCAGGCACGTAATTGCTCATCAAACGGGTGAGGCTGACCCTCGGGCAGACGATCACGCAATGATGGCCGCCCCATCTGAACAATTCTATTGTGGCCCATAGGAAACATTTCGTATCGGGAAGTGAAGTGGTCCTGATCAATAATCGGTGGCACCTGGGGATGGACCGTCCTGGTGTGATAAGACTCATTGAAATTATCCGACCAGAATTTCCAGTTAGCATCCAGCTCCACGCGAATCCAGTGGACTCGAACCGTTTTTTCGAACTGATGTCCTTTGTAGAGCTCTGGCGTTGGCTCCAGATATTTCATGAGATCAGGCGCATCATCATCCATGGTGTACCAGACAAGCCCCGCCCAAGTATCAACCCGCACTTCAACGAGTGTCGCCTTGCCAACCGGGTCTCCCTGGGGGAAATCATCCTGGTCAGGGCAGGCCTCTAGCACCCCGCTAAGGCCCCATCGCCAGCCATGATACGGACAAAAGAAACTATCCTGGCTGCTATTGCCCCAAACCAGCCGCGCAGCACGATGGCCACAGGCGTTATAAAAACCTTTCAGCGATCCGTCCCGCTGGCGGACGATCATCACAGACTCGTGCATAAAATCATGCACGATGTAGTCTCCTGCCTCCTGAAGTTGTTGCTCGCGCCCTGCGATATGCCAGATCCTGGTCCACAGGTATTGCCACTCCTGCTTCATAAAACCGGGGTCGTAATATCGCTCTTGCGGTATCGAATCACCACGTAGATTGGTTGTGTCTTTTCCATCCATTGTCAGCGGATGCGGCTCAATCTTCGTCACGAATCACCTCACTTTTAGTGCTCACGAGGCTAGATTAAAACCCTAGTTAGATACGCTGTCAAAACACACGGATCCGTCGAATCAGCGCGGCTAGACGGAACGGCAACTCTATCGCCACCGCTAGTGCCTCTATCTGGGCTCGAGAAACATCCCCCCAAACTCGCGCTCCCTGCAATGACGGGAAACTTAGTTCGACGTTAAGTACACAAAGGTCTTCCAAAACTCCGGGTTTACACAGCGATCAATCCAAGCTTATATTGCATCGACCAATCGATTCACGTGCCCGACAGATACCAGGAGAGCCCATGCCAAAGGATAAGCCCGCGTTTTCCCAGCCACCCAGGTTCGCCAGCTTTGTTCCAAAGCCCTGGGTACAAGACCTGTACCCAAATGATGCAAAACAACCACCATCGGGTTTACTCAACGAGTCATCAGACAACCTCGCCACAACCGACATTCCGACTGAACGCTACTGGTCCCACGAATGGCACAAAATGGAAGTTGACCATGTCTGGAGAAAAACCTGGCAGGTTGCCTGCAGGATTGAAGAAATCCCGAATGATGGTGATTTTGTGGTCTACGACATCGTCGACGACAGTGTCATCGTCGTTCGATCTTCAACGGGAGACATCAAAGCCTTCACAAACTCTTGCCTGCACCGCGGCACTTCAATTGTTGATGGTGCCGGCTCGGTCGAAGAGTTCCGTTGTCCCTACCACGGATGGTCTTACAACCTGGACGGTCAACTGACGTCACTGCCTGCGGCCTGGGATTTTTCCCATCTAAACATTGACGAACTACAACTCCCAGCCGTACAGGTCGATACCTGGGCAGGATTCGTGTTCATTAACCTGGACCCGGAGTGCGCCACACTAAATGAATATTTAGGTGTACTGCCCGAGCATCTCAACGACTTCAACATCGATAACAGGTACAAGGCGGTACACGTTTCCAAGGTTGTTCCCTGTAACTGGAAAGTGGCACAGGAAGCATTTATCGAGGGATATCATGTCGCGGAAACTCATTTCGAAAAAACACTTGAAGGAAAAATCGCGGTCTCAGGCGCGGCTGTTTCAAATTACGACACCTCTATACAGTACGATTACTGGAAACCTCATGTCACCAGAATGAATATGCTGGGCGGTATCCCCAGTGGCTACATCAGTGACCAACTTCAAAGTGAACAGGCGATTGTTGATGCTTACTTTGCTCGCAAACCAGGCGATACCGTCACGCTGACAGAAGGCCAAACCGCAAGGTCGCTAATCGCCGAGCACAATCGCAGGGTTTGGGGTAAGTCCCACAATGTGGACCTGTCAACCGCCAGCGACGCGGAAATGATCGACCAGATTCAATACACATTGTTCCCGAATTTTACGGTTTGGCCGACAATCGTCGCGCCGCTGGTTTACCGTTTCCGGCCGGACGGTGATGACCCAAACCGGTCAATCTTCGAGATCTGGATGTTACTTCCGATCGCAGATGATGGCAGCCATCCAACGCCAATGACGGAATTGCGGCTAGACGAAGATCAGCTGTGGTCATCGGTTCCCGAACTCGGCGGATATGGCCCGGTGATCGACCAGGACACACCAAACTTCCCTCGAATCCAGAAAGGATTAAAGGCCAGCAAAAAAGGCGCCGTGAGTCTGGCTAACTATCAGGAGAACCGAATCCGCGTCTTTCATGACACGCTGGAAATGTATCTTTTTGGACCTGACTCAAACCTGTAGTCACCCGCGTCATCCCGGGTGACTAGTCAGACAATTCCAGCACTCGCTTGGCAATGATATTTAACTGGATCTCAGAAGTACCACCTTCAATTGAGTTTGCCTTGGAGCGAAGCCAACCTCGAGTGGTCGACAGTTCCTTCTCAAGAAAACCGTCCCCGTCCCATCCCAGTCCCTGGACGCCCAGCATGTCCATCAAGACTTCAAAACGCCCTTTATTCTGCTCTGTCCCGTAGTACTTAAACATGGAGGATACTGGAGATGGCGCTGCACTGGTTTTTGCCTCCAAAGCTGATCTGCGCAGGGTCAGGCTAAACGCCTTGGAATTCATTTTGTGTCGAGTGATTTTATCTCGAAGGTTCGCATTGGCAATCTTGCCCTCAACTTCCCCTATATATTTCTTTGCCTGATTTTCAATCGCGTGTTCCGGACTTTTGGGGGCACCCTGTGTGCCCATGCCTGCGACCATATTGCGTTCATGCTGAAGTAATCGTTTAGCAATCGGCCAACCTTTATTCACTTCACCGACCAGGTTATCTCTGCGCGCCCTGACATCCTCGAAGAATGTTTCACAAAACTGTGAAGAGCCGCTGATTAACTGGATCGGATTGGCGGCAACACCCTTGGACGTCATATCGAACAGGATAAAGCTGATGCCGTCGTGTTTCGGTACATCCGGGTCAGTTCGTACCAGACAAAATATCCAGTCCGACAGATGCGCAAAGGAAGTCCAGGTTTTCGAACCATTGATCACATATTCATCGCCGTCCAGCACTGCCCGCGTCTGCAGGCTCGCGAGGTCCGAACCCGACCCGGGCTCGCTGTAGCCCTGGCACCAGCGAATTTCTCCGCGAACTATTTTGGGTAGATGTTCGCGTTTTTGGGCTTCACTGCCAAACTCCAGCAAAACAGGCCCCAGCATACTAATGCCAAAGGACAGTAACGGAGACCTCGCGTTAATCCTTGCAAGCTCATCCTGTAGAATTCTGTTTTCTTCCCGGGTTAATCCGCCTCCTCCATACTCGCTCGGCCACGTTGGACAGGTCCAACCCTTTGAACCCATATTATCCAGCCACACCTTCGCGTCTGGATGAGAAAAGGTTCCATTTCTACCACCCCAGACCCAGTCTTCCTCAGTTCCTTTGGTGCGCATCGTTTCAGGGCAGTGTTCAGCCAGCCAGTGTCGAACGTCGTTTCTAAATTCTTCCATAGAGCCTCAGGTGTTCCCCAAATGGGGCGTGGTGTACTAATAGTAGTTGTGCCAAAAGCTTTCGTCAGGGCTAGCTGACCAAATGTCGCCGCGATGATGTTTGAGGGATGCAGTATAAATTGAGAGCTGCAAAATAAAAACGGCCTCAGGTCACCTCTAGGCAACCCGAAGCCGGTGGGAAGGGTTTACATGATGTAGCTCGCGGTAATGCCATAGGTTCTCGGCATTGCTGTAAGCTTAATAATCGAATCGTTAACCTTACTGTATCGGGTCCAGTAGTATTCATCGGTTACGTTACGTCCCCACAACCAAACTTTCCACTGGTTGTTCTCAATGCCGGCACGCACATCCACCAGCGTTCTTTCTGGTACAGGAAGCGTTGTGTCCCCGGATATTTCACCAGCATCGCGGCGGGTACAAGTGACTCCTGTTTCTTTGCACTCGTCAACAAAAAACGAGCTGGTCTCTTCCTGATAATTCACGTTGGTGCCGACGAACGCTGTCCAGCCATCCATCACTTCCCAGTTATAGGAAATCGCCAGGTTAGCCTGCAATTCTGGTGCCTGCGGAAAATCCTGCCCCGAGAAGTCCTTAGTGCCACTATTGGTGCCGCCGAAAAACGCATCAAAATTTCTGAAGGTACCGTCAACTTCTGTATCAGCAAAACTAACCGAAGGTGAAATCGTGAGTCCTTCAACAGGCAACCAGGTGGCTATCAACTCAAACCCCTGGACATGAGATTCCGGGACGTTGACCAACGCAGGCAGAGACCCGAATATCGGATCCTCAAGCGCACCCAGAAGTTGCTTATCAGTGTAGTCATAATAGAAGGCAGCAGCATTCAACTGCAGGCTGCCGTTCGCAAGCGTTGACTTGGCGCCAATTTCATAAGCGAGCAGCTCTTCCTGAACGACGGGCTGAAGCTGAGATATAGCAGAGCCAGGCAGCGTTGGGAATTGGCCATTTTTATAGGCCTTGCTGATGTTGCCGTAAACAAGCATCGCATCGCTCGCCGCCCAGTTCAAACCCACCCGCCAGGACGTATTGTCTTCATTCAGGCTCAGCTCGTGGCCGTTCGGATCCGGGTTAAAATCAGGCCCTGGCCCAGTTGTCGAGCACTCACCAGGCTCTACGAGAAGCGGATTAGTTGAACCCAGGAACGGTTGGATTAGAAAAGACGTGTAGGCCCAGGTACCGTCCCCGCCATCGTTAGTACAGCCATTAAAATCCCGCTCCTGATCGGTATATCTAACGCCGGCTTGCAGGATCACGGAATCAGTCAGGCTATATTCTACATTGGCAAAAATCGCCCAGGTTTTTACATCTTGACCAGCGGAAGGGTTGTTTGGCCCATAATCGATAAAACCAAAGACAGGAACTACCGATGAGTTCCCATAAGACTGTATGAAATCGTCCTGAGTCTCCATATCTTCGTAGTTAACACCCGCCACCCATGTTCCCTGTTCAAAGCTACCCGACAATCTGAATTCTTGAAATAGTGTCTCCAGGTCTCCTGTATGGGTCTGCTCATAGATCTGGAGGATCGTTCCATCCCCATCCATACCAGAACCATCTTGCTCATAATGGTTATAACTGGTCAAAGAGGTCAGCACGATGTCATCTGTCAGGTCATAATCCAGGCGTACCTGAGCAGAGATAAATTCATCATCACTCTCAAGCGGGTCGCAGCCACTATTGTAGTTCCGCTGATTGGGAACTTCGGGTGTACCACCGTTGTTGTTTGCACAAGGGCCCCAGGCTGCTGCCTCTGCTTTTCTCGGTGCAAGTGGCGTTGCCAAAAACTCAGGTACTAATCCGTTAATCGGGTTTTGAGAAATTTTACCGGCTAACTGTGGACGCAGAGTATCGCTCTTGTTAGTAAAACCGCTTAACGTAAATAGCAGCCGTGCGCGTTCATTGTTGTCATAGGCCAACGATGCGCGATAAGTGAATTCGTCTTTAGCACCCGCCTCATCACCATTGACGTAACTTTCCTGCCAGTCATCTGAAGTCTGTGAACGCATTGCCAGCCTGTAACTCCAGGCATCGTTAAGAGGACCACTGACATAACCGTCGATGTCGATCGAGTTGAATTCACCGTAGCTAGCAGTCACGCCGGCCTCAAATTCACTGGTGGGCTTGTTAGCAATAAAGTTCACCGCACCACCTGTTGCATTTTGCCCAAACAATGTTCCTTGCGGGCCTTTCAGCGCTTCCACACGTTGAACATCAAGCGAAGCTCCCCTGGTCATGGGTGAGAATTGCAAAGGCGCCTCATCGAGATAGACACTCACAGTAGGACTGGTCGCTAAAGAGTTTTCCTGGAAACCGACACCACGAATCGTATAGATCGCCGTGCCCGCATAGTTAACATTCGAGCTAAAGCCTGCAACCACTTTATAGAGATCGAACGCATCCGTGATACCAAGGTCTTTCAGCTGTTCTCCCGTAGAAGCCTGAATAGACATACCAACGTCGTTGATGCTTTCCTCGCGCTTCTGTGCGGTGACAACAATTTCTTCAATGGTGGTGCCACTTGCACGGTTTCCTTCTGCTGCATTTAGAAACGGGCTTGCAAGCAATAGACCCGCTACCGATAAACTCTTAACGCTGAATAACGATTTCTTCATGGTGTTCTCCCTCCAGAGTTGAATTAACCGATCCAGGGAGCACCCACGATACTCGACCGCACCCCCCTCTCGGTAAAAAAGCAATATACACGCATTTTTTTTATTAAGTCAATACAGGTTGGCGCTGCCGGTCAGTCTAGCCTGGCATCGATGCACAGCTATCTGGCCTCGTAATCCCGCACTATATGCCTTCCCGATACTGGTAACTGGAGAACCCCCGACTTATGATTCAACGAATCGTCTACTCAAGAGATCACACCATGCCGGAAGACAGATCAAAAGCGTCAGGGAATTGGCAGTCTCAAAAGAGCTCTCTTACGCGCGATAGAATTATCATCGCCACACTCGAATGTATTATTGAATTTGGCTACAAAAGCACCACCATGGCCAAGATCGCCAAAACGGCCAAGGTTTCTCAGGGATCCATGCAGTACCATTTCCCCGCAAGACTGGACGCGATCAAGGCCGCCATCAACTACCTGCTGGCAAAACGGCTTACCGACCACCAGCGAGATCTCGAGGAAAGACCAATTGGTGTTGATGCAATGTCACACGCCATTGAAGTGTACTGGCACCATTTGAACGAAGGGCACTATGTCGCCTACCAGGACCTGGTCATCGCAGCCCGAACTCATCCTGAACTGGCGACGGTCCTGAAACCGGCCTATCAGCGGTTTGTAAAAGCATGGCGGCGGGATGCGGTGAATTTGATCCCCGAGTGGGATGGGAAAAGGGAACAGTTCGAACTCATCTGTGATATCGGTCAGTACCAAATGGAAGGCCTGGCATACGGCAGACTTAACGGCCAGTTGAGTGACAAGCAAACCAGGGTGGTTCTCGACTTTACCAAAGACCTGCTGTCTAAGATGACTGCCGAGCTCTAACCCGGTCATCGTCATCTTCGTTTAATCTCCAATTCGATTAGTGGTAGCATATCGAAATATTAATTCGCGCACATTGTTTTTTCACCCTAGTTTCTATGCCAGTGTTCCAGGGCTGTTTTTACATAAGGTAATCTGATCAAGGTACACACATCGCGACCAGACCACACATTCGAGAGATGCTCGCACGGTCAACCGACCCATTAAGGAGACACTATGACTAACCTGACGTTTGAAAACATTACCTACGAAGTTGAGAAAGGCCGAGCACGCATCACTCTTAATCGGCCCGAAAAGCGCAATGCGCTTTCAATTGAGCTGGTGGAAGAACTGCGCGATGCATTGTGGGAAGCAGACGACGATAAGTCCGTTCACTGCGTTATTCTAAAGGGCGCTGGCACTTCATTTTGTGCCGGTTACGATCTCACCGCCAAACGGCAAGCAGTCGACGACGGTGTTAAGCGACGTAAAGGCGCCGGTTTTGATGATGACACCTGGCGAATAGAACGATTCCAGCGATCACTTCGAACCCTCACCGAGATGCACAAACCCACGATCGCCCAGATCCACGGTCATTGTTATGCCGGAGGTACTGATCTGGCACTCTATTGTGACATGTTAATATGCGCTGACAACGCCAGCATTGGCTATTCAGCGCTACGCAATATGGGCGCCGCACCTAATCAGATGTGGCTCTATCATATTGGCCCACAGTGGACCAAGCGCCTGCTATTAACCGGCGATACTTTAAGCGGCGAAGATGCAGCCAAAATCGGGCTGGTACTTAAGTCTGTGCCTGAAGAGTATCTAGAGGGGGAAGTGGAAGGTCTCGCTGATCGGCTTAGCTGGATTGATCCCGAGATGTTGTCAACCAACAAACGAATTATCAATGTGGGTATGGAACTCATGGGATCAACCGTGCTGCAACGCCTTGCTGCGGAAAATGACGCGCGTGCACATACGACCCAGGCGGCCAGAGACGTCTTCAAACAAATTGGTACAGAGGGTTTGCGAGCCGCGCTACGCGACCGTGACGCACCTTTCGGCGACAGTCGCGCAAGAGTTGAAGGGCCTGAACTGCGTGATAAAGACGGCAGACTTATACCGTTAGACTGAGCCGGATTCAAAAATCAGGAGAATCACCACATCCGGGTGACGGATAAAAATGATCCTAAGCAGGAATCATCATGACAGAACTATCAGTGGAAGAAGCGATATTCACCACCCGCTCAATGCGACATCTGAAGCCAGACCCGATACCCAAGGCTGACCTGGAATTCATCATTGAAGCAGCAACGATGGCCCCTTCTGCGGGCAACTACCAAATGTGGGCATTTGTTGTGGTCACCGATGAACAGACAAAGCAGGAAATCGGAAACGCTTACCGTGAGGCAGGAACCGCCTATATTAAAGACACTGTGCTGGCGAATCCTGACACCGATGATGAGCGCCGCCGGGTCTATACCCAGGCGATGCACACGGTAGAACATCTGGCTGAAGCACCGGTGATCATCGTCGCCTGTTTAACACAGCCGTGTCCTGACGACGCCGCCACCGGCTCCGGCCTGTTTGGGTCCATATACCCCGCCGCTCAAAACCTGATGCTGGCCGCAAGATCAAGGGGACTGGGCAGCGTATTACTCACACTGGCGACCGATTATTCACCCACGTTGCCGCACTCGGTCAAACCCTTAAAAGAGATCCTAGGCCTGCCTGAAAACGTTGGCAGCGTCGCCCTCATTCCTGTTGGCTATCCGAAGGGTCAATGGGGACGGCCAAGACGAGAAGACGTCGCAAACAGCCTGCATTGGGAAAAGTGGTAACGCGTTACGCTGAGGACCAAGCTTACGCCCCGCCAGTACCCCAACGAATACCACGACGCAGCAGTTCGTAGTAGACAGGTGAATCCCAGGAACCTCGTACCACCGGGACAATGTCTGCCATTGGTTTCATATCGTGCTTTCCTGTGCAGTGCCCCAGGGAAAGATACAAGACTTCTCCATCCCCGTAAGGATGCAAATACATCTGCGGGTTGCTATCTCTATCAGTACCATAGTCAGACTGGACGTAACCCATCGATCGTTCGCTGTAGGACGCCTCAAGCAAAACTGTCTGCTCACCCTGAGGCTCGCAGTAGTATGGCTCTTCATCCTCGACATCAAAATCCTCAATGCCTTCTGTGAGCGCGTGAACTACATCGGTAACACGTACGTGTATCTTTTGATTGGCGGGATGCGCGACGAAGCGATTGCCTAACACTTCCATAAACGTTGGTGCCACATCAGGTGTATCCACCCGGCCATCATCTGTAAAATCAAGTAATGCGCTGGTCGCATGGAGCGCAAACCAACGCCCACCGTTTCCTATAAATTTCGCCAGGCCTTCCTGTTCCTCGGGTGTCGGTCTGAGATCACAGGTATAGGTAATCAGCAGCGTAGAGTTGGAAATGGCTTCAACGTCACTGAAGCTATCTGCGACGCGCGTATGTATGTCCTCGTTCTCACCCAGTAATTTCAACAATTCCAGTCGGGCAAAGTTGGTATCGTGATACTTGGCATTGCAAACGAGATAGACGTCAATTTTTTGATCTTTTTCCACGAATTTCCCTTTTGATCTCTAATGGATTGTGAGTTGGTTAAACACGCTCTACAGTCAACTCTCCACTACCAATATAGCATTGGATTCGGTAAAAAAAACAGGCCTCTGTGGCACTTACAAGGAAACCGAGTTGTAAGGCATACTTCATAATCAAAAGAAAAATTATCACCATGTCGAGGGATTACGTTGCTCACTAAAAATCAGATCAATAGCTGGAAGCGCGAAGGTGCATTCGTGATGCAACTTCCCAGCGAGGTGATCAATCCACCTCTCAATTGGCTGAACAACAATTTCACCCTGGATCAGATTGACCCTGATCACCTGGACTTCGGGTCACCGGACCAAAAGTTTGAGTTTCCAACCTCAATAGCGCCGTTAGATGATCTTGTCCTGAATGAGCACTTGATAGTCGCGGCTCAACAGCTCCTGGATAGTATTGACATTCGGCTGCTGCAGGCAGACCTCTGGCCGAAGATCGGCGTCGGGTCCGACAATCATGAGGCGCAGGCGAATACTGATCAGCGCATGCACATGGATTATGGCAACAACACTATGCTGCACCCGGACTGGCAATCCCCTGAAGCTGTGGCAGCGATTATCTATTATGACGATGGCGTTGAAACCGCTGGGGGAACTGCTTACGTGCCAAGGCAAGGTGACGCGGACCCCGTTTACCAACCGCCTTTCATACACATGCCTGGGCAGGCCGGAAAGCCATTTTTTAATGATCGCCGAACGGTTGAAAGCTGGTTCGACAAAAATGATTCAGACGCTCATAAACTTCGCAGTGAGCTGTATCTGCGGGAACAGCTTGTGAACTTCAAACCCGGCACGATTCTTTTTTACCGCCATGATCTCTGGCACAGGGGCACACCGGTGACGCCTGGAAAATTACGACGAGTTCATAACCTGGCCTGGCGGCGTGCTGACGCCAGGGGCTGGAGTAACTGGAACCAAGGATGGGCCCGACAAAGTTACTATGGCCATGTCGAATCGATTATTGGTCGTTCGACACCCCTGCAACGCAGTTTGCTGGATTTCCCCATGCCCGGTGACCGCTACTGGACCCCGCAACGGATTGATCATGTTGATGCGCGATATGGCTTTTACGGGTTTGACTCAGCGCCTTATCGACAGGCCCTGTAATACGGGATCGTTACCAGAGATCTGCAATACGAGCCTTCGTAGCACTGCCCGCCACGCCAATACTCACGTCATCGTCAATAACTCCGCCCAGCAAGGCCTTCCCCAATGGGGAACCAGGTGTGATGACAATGACTGAGACACCCCCCAGGCTAACCACCAATCCTCCACTCGCAGGACCGATAAACAGGAAACGTGTTTCTCCTGTTTCATGCTCGAGCTTCAGCACCGAGCCAACTTCTACGATGGCGTGATCCTTCAGGCGCTTCCTTAACGAAACATACGCTGCCAGATCTTTCTCCAACTGCACCACGCGCTCTGATTGTCCATGTGCGAGATAGGCAGCTTCCAGACCCAGGGTGTCGTATTTGTTTTCAGCGGCATTCTCTTTGTTTGTCGCCGTTGCTCGCGCTTCTTCGGCAGCAGCCAGGGAATTGTTTAATGTAGAGGTAATCTCGCCAACAATAGCGTCAAGCAGCAACGATTTATTCATTTAACTTATCCAGACAACTCAACCTTATCGCTGCGCGCGCCAGGCCTTTTCATCGACCCATGCTGAATGGAAACCAAAAGGCACTCGCGCCGGCATCACAACGCGGGCAACCGGCCCATCTTCAAACCTTGCAGCATCAAGGACAATGCATTCGCTTCGCTGAAGTTTTTCATCCCAGACAAAACCAATAACCCAACCGTCTTCTTCATTCAGCGCATCAGGTTTGGGTGCAAAGATTGGCTCACCGCCTAATCGACCAGGACCATAGGGATAGTGAACGCTGGTTTCATTAATCAGGTCATATTTAATAATGCCGTCGAAGCCGGATTCCAAGGTGTCGCCGGCGATTCTGGCCGCGTACGTGAACTGGTTTCGAATACCCATATAATCTTCATTGATCCGCGCAAACTCACAGCCCCATTCAGTATCCAGGGACTTCTCTTGCACTTCTCCTGTTTTAATATTCAAACGCCACTGGTGCAGCATTGGCAGATCGCTGCGATCTCCGGCCTGTGGTTTTACATCGTCACCGATACTGTTGCGCTCTGACCTACAACCCTCGACAACGATTTCATCACCGTCCTCAAACGCGTTGACTGTGTGGTAGCAGTAGCAACTATTAACATCAAACCACTTAATCTCATTGCCATCTGCACCGCGAGCCAGGACACCAAAACGTGAGCCATTTTCCTCTTCGAAATACAACATGCTCTTGCCTTCGGCCATGCGCCCAAAGTCAAAGACACATGGCAGGTCCATGATTACAGTGTGGTTAGACGTAATCGCACAGTCATGCATCATGACTGGCTTGGGTATGTCGACGTCTGTGGTATGAATAAGCTCACCCGCTTTGGTGATCAGCGAAACCGAGCAGTACGGTTTGCTTGTCACGTTGTATCCGTAAGTGACCAACTCGCCGGTACGCGGATCAATTTTTGGGTGCGCGGTAAAGGGATGCTTCAAACGACCTTCGTAATCAACCTCTCCGACAGGATCAAGGTTAGGCAGTTTAAGCTCGAAAGGATGGGCTCCCTCCTGCAACGCAAGGAACTTACCCGCATGGTAGATCATGGCTGTATTGGCGATATTTTTGGAAGCGCCATATTGCTCCGCATCTTCAGGTTTCGTCTTTAGCCCGTCCCATATGACACCGCCCTTTTCCTGCTCTGCCAGGTGGCCTTCCGTTTCAACAAACCGGTTGATATAGGTGACGTTACCCTGGTCAAAAAAGACTTCATGGATCATGCCATCACCGGCGAAAGGATGGTAAGACTCCGGGTCATTAACGAACACAGGGTTTGCGCCAATACGCAGGAACGCCCCATTGAGCGCCTCTGGAACCACACCAATAATTTCCAGGCAAGGTTCATTGTGTTCCTGCTGAACCGGCGCAAAGTTACCCTTAAAGTACGGCACAGTGGAGTTTTCAATATCAGATATTCGCATGTTTTATAATCAGGTTAGTAGATCGCGACAATTTCCCATACCGCCTTCCTTGACGCAAACCATTACACTTTGAAAATAGACTTCCATCAGGCTTCGTGTTGTCAAATACAAGTCACGAATATCAGGGTGCGAGCGCCAAAAGGCTTTCCAATATGCGGCCTATTAATCATGGTTTAGCCCGCCACGACAGATAAGGCATTCTATTAATCAATAAGACCATCACATTACGTATTGGCATTAATTAAGTCCCTATAGGCACGCGTTGATGTAATGGCCTGAAGGCAGCGACGGTATTAAGGCAGATATGCAAGCACATCATCGTGCCGTAGTGTCCAATTCCGAGCTGTAACACGCTAAAGCTGGCCCAATACCGTTCGGCGATGTTTACGTCGACCACATTGACCATTACAATCACAACCCTGACTATCCTAGACCAACCTGATTAACGCCAGAGAGAAACAATGAGTGAAGCTCGAACCAGTTCTGACGATTCAACAAACCTGCCGCCGAAACCTGGATCGGAGGGCACTGAGTCATCCACAGTAATACCGTCGGCCTATGATCTTGCTCTCGAGGATATCAACCCGATCAATCCCCATCTATGGAGCCAACATCGCTGGAAGG
>Ga0302123_10000662_pt1 | contig 26454 bp, 23 predicted proteins | sample CB21_321_MG_FD_203109 | JGI IMG/M metagenome (GOLD analysis project Ga0302123, IMG submission 203109) | Marine microbial communities from Western Arctic Ocean, Canada - CB21_32.1 | ecosystem: Environmental > Aquatic > Marine > Oceanic | place: Canada: Western Arctic Ocean | collected 2017-09-28 | reverse complement strand
GCTCAGCCCCCTAGTTTTTGATTAGCAGAACCCTACAAGAAAGGCCCGGCCATAAAGACCGGGCCTTTCGCTTGGTGGCGGGGGCAGGATTTGAACCTGCGACCTTCGGGTTATGAGCCCGACGACCGCGTTTTCTCGTACTCGTCACCGGCCAAGCAATTACCCCAACAATCCGCTCGAGCATTGGGATCTGAGCACACGGGGTTCTCCCCTTTGCTACCCGCCGTTCACCTCTGTTTGCGGTTGTGATGTGCCATCTGTGTGCCATGAGATCTCGAACGAAGGATTGGCTTCCACGAAAAGGAGTCCTCACCGTCAGTGGTGTTTGAGTGTGGCCGAAACCGTCCGGTCAGTTCGCCTGAGTCCCAGTACGTCCGGAATTTCAAGCAACTGGCGTCCAACGAGTCCGGTCCAGTCCGGCTGGTTATGGGCGGTACTCGCGAGTCCTGTGCACCTTTCGTGCACCTCACACGCTAATCGGGCGAAGGTTTCGATCGGTCAATCTCAACCGACTGAGCGTGTCCAGAATCGGGTTGCTGTTCCATAGGGTTCTCGCACCGACAAATTCAGGGCATCGACGTCATCGTTCGCCCTCAACATCCCGGCGGGCGCGAAGCATGCTGATCAACGCAGCGTCCCTACCAGCAGCGAGCGTGCCGAGGTCCCGGCCATCTGCCGACGCGTTCGCCCCCTCGACGAGCATCGCTTTGGTCTCATCGTCCAGTTGCGGGTTTCCGAGATCAGCCCAACGCCGCTCTTGGCTCGGGCCAAGGTGCTCAAGGTAAGACGCCAAGCCACCCTCTCCACCGCCCAGGTGGTACGCCATGTGTGCCCCAACGGTGGCCCAGCGAAGGCCAGGTCCGTTGATCAATGCGGTGTCCACGGCAGCCACGTCCGCAATGCCATCGGCAACGATGTGTACCGCCTCTCGCCACAACGCCGACGACAAACGATTAGCGATGTGGCCAGTCGCGTCCTTTCGAAGTCTGACCGGGACCCGCCCCGCTCCCCGGTACAAGGCTTCTGCCCGGTCAAGTACCGATGAATCAATGCCGTACAACTCGACAAGTGGAAGCAGGTGGGGAGGGTTGAAAGGATGCGCCGTGACGAATCGCTCCGGCACCCGGAGGCCTGGCGAAAGATCCGACCAGGTCAATGCCGAGGTAGACGAAGCAACAATCGTTGTTTCGGGAATCAAACTTTCGATCTTGCGGTACAAGTCTCTCTTGGTCTCGATCGCTTCCGGTGCGTTTTCCTGGACAAGTTCAGCTCCCTCGAGGGTCCTGTCAAGACTGTCCGAGATGTCGAACGTCCCGCTGGCATTTGGCGGGCAGATTTCTGTCAGCTGGGCCGCTGCGTCCCCAAATCGACGAACCGCTAGAACCCGAGCCTCGCTCATCGGGTCCCACAGCACGACGCGGGCTCCGTGGTGCGCGAACAAGGCACCCCAACTAACTCCGATCAACCCGCCACCAGCGATGGCGATAGACCTACCGACGAGCTGGTTGGGCCCTACTTCTTGCAGGCCCATATCACTGACCACTGTGCAGCTGCCTGAGGTGCGATCGGCAAGTCATGGCCGATTCGCTAGCGTTTGCTCGTGGAGTACAAGTCCATTGTGTACGGCTCGGTATCGTGCGCTGCACTCCACGGGACCACATGGTTGCGGAGCGTTCCGACGCCTTCGATCTCGGCTTCGATCTGATCGCCGGGTCGCAGGTAGAAGTCGAACGGGTTTGGCTGAACAGCCGCCACACCCGAGATGGTTCCGGTGGTGATGATGTCACCAGCCGAATACCCCTGTGGCGAGTGATAGGCCACGAGCTTCGGGAGCGGGATGCGCAGCTGGCTCGTGTTTCCACTCTGGCGTACGTCACCGTTGACACGCAGTTCCATCGCAAGGTTGTGCGGATCGGCGATCTCATCGGCGGTGACGATGTACGGACCAATCGGACAGAAGGTGTCGATCGCCTTCGAGAATGAGAACACGCCAGACTCCATCTCGCGTCGCTGTATGTCACGCGCGGTGATGTCATTGAAGACCATGTAGCCGGCAATGTGGTCGACGGCTTCCTCAGCACTGAAGAACTTGCCTGACTTACCGATGATGACGGCGAGCTCGAGCTCGTAGTCGACTTCTTTCGTCAATCCCTCGGGGTAGACGATGGCGTCGTCGGGGCCGATGATCGCGTCGACGTTCTGGAAGAAGACGATGCCCTTGTGCACAGGGTGCGACCAGTCGACCGCCGTCAACTCGTCGTGGTGATCGATGAAGTTGCCCGCCGTATGAAAGAACTTCTTGGGCACGATCGGCGCACGCAGCCGAACGTCGGCAAGAGGCAGTCGCTCGCCCGTTTCGGGTACCTTGCCGTCGCGCTCAAACCATTCGCGCGTCGAGCTACATTCCAGCCCGATCATCGTGTCGTCCTCGATACGGCCGACTCGGCCGTCGTCGAATGTCGCAAGTTTCATGAGAGTGTCTTCCTGGTTTGTGGGCGATTCTTCGGGGCTTATCAGCTGTACAGGTGACAGGCCACCGTATGGTTTTCATCGATCTGTATCGTTGCGGGAGCTTCGGAACACACGTCCATGACTTGCGGGCACCGGGTCCGAAACCGGCAGCCGCTGGGCGGGTCCATCGGGCTCGGGGCTTCCCCCATTACCTGCAGCTCCTCCTTCCGATCTTTGGGGTGTAGCGGGAGTCGCGACGCGAGCAACGCCTGTGTGTAGGGGTGTTTAGGATTCTCGAAGAGCTCATCGGCACCTGTCTCCTCGACGAGCTGACCGAGGTACATCACACCGACCCGATCTGCGACGTATCGCACGGTGTCGAGATCGTGGGCGATCATGAGGAACGTGGTCTGGCTCTCTTCTTGGATGTCCTTCAAGAGATTGATGACCTGCGCCTGAACCGAGAGATCGAGCGCCGAGACAGGTTCGTCGAGAACGATCAATTTGGGGTCGGTGATAAGCGCGCTTGCTAGAGCGATTCGTTGGCGCTGGCCCCCACTGAATTCATACGGGAATAGGTCGGCCTTCCAGGCTGGGAATCCGATTCGTTCGAGCAATGCTGTGACCCGGGCCTTCACCTCAGCCTTGGGGAGGCGCCGGTTGGCTACCAATGCTTCAGCGACGAGGGTCCCTGCTCGCATTTTGGGATTGAGAGAGGCCCAGGGGTCCTGAAACACCGCCTGCACGGACAGCCTGAACTCTTTGAGGTCATCTCCTTTGAGTGTGTGGATGTCGCTTCCCTCGAGAAGTACGTGGCCCTCGTCTGGCGTGTACAGGCGCAGCATGGTCCGGGCTGTCGTTGTCTTCCCGCAACCCGACTCGCCGACGAGAGCGAAGGTTTGGCCGGCGTCGATCGTGAAGCTGACTCCATCGACTGCTCGCACATACCCAAGGGTGCGTGCGTTCAACGGCCCACCCTTGATAGGAAATCTCTTTCTGAGATTGTTTACCTCAATCAGTGGTTGGCCCATGGCAACTCCTCGCTCTTGAAGCACCAGGTGACGTGCTCGTCAAAAACCTGGCGAGGGCCCGGTTCCGACTCGCTGCATTCAGGCCCGGCGAGCTCGCAGCGCGGGCTGAACCGACATCCCGGCGGGAGGTCGGTGAGCTCCGGGGGCGCTCCGTCTATCGAGCGAAGCCGCTCGTCGCGCCCGACGTAGCGGGGATGAGAGTCGAGAAGGCCTTTGGTGTATGGGTGGGAAGGATTGTCAAATACCTCAGCTACCGTTCCGTGCTCGACGAACCTTCCCGCATACATCACCGCCACCCGATCGCATGTCTCGGCAATGACGCCGAAATCATGTGAGATGACGATCATGGCGACGCCCGTTCTGCGCTGAAGGTCGCGTAGGAGCCTGAGGTACTGAGCCTGAATGGTCACATCGAGAGCGGTCGTAGGTTCGTCGGCGATCAACACGGTGGGCGTGTAGACCATCGCCATTGCGCCGACGACCCGTTGTTTCATTCCGCCGCTCATTTCGTGCGGGTAGTTCTTGAGTCTGCGTTCCGGCTCGGGGACGTGCACTTCTCGCAATGCGTCGATGGCGCGCTCGTGCGCCTCTCCCTTGGTCCTCGCGGCGCCGTGGATCCGGATCGCTTCCTCGAGCTGGTTGCCCACTGTGAATACCGGATTGAGGGACTGTTGCGGATCCTGCAGGATCATCGAGATCTGCTTCCCCCTGATTTTGCGCATCTTCCTATCGGAGAGCGCGACGAGGTCGACACCGTTGAGCAGGACTTTGCCACCTTCAAATCGCGATGCCGGCTCGGGGGTCAAGCGCACGAGCGACAGGGCCAACATCGACTTTCCAGAGCCGGACTCGCCGACGATCCCCAGGGTCTCTCCGGCCCGCAGATCGAATGTCACACCGTCGACCGCTTTGGTGACACCCCAGCGGGTATGGAGGTACATACGGAGATCCTCGACCTGAAGCACGATGTCGCCTCGTTCGGATGTTTCGTCGGCGTCGGGCAAGTTGGTCTTCGAATCGCTCATGCTGTTGCTCCGGTCCACTATTCCTGCTGCCGCAGCTTGGGATCGAGAAAGTCTCTGAGCCAGTCGCCCATAAGATTGAGCGACATCACTACCAGGAGAATTGCCAGACCGGGGAAAAGGGACAGCCACCACGCGGTGAGTACGTTGTCCCGGCCGTCGGCAACCATGACCCCCCAGCTGGGATTGGGGCGCGGGATCCCAGCTCCGATGAAGCTCAAGGAAGCCTCGCCAAGGATGACGACTCCTACCTGGAGCGTTGCCATGACGATCAGGGTGTTTGCGAGGTTCGGCAGGATGTACCGCAGAATGATTCTGAAAGTTCCGACTCCAGCCACCTTGGCACGAGCAACGTAGTCCTTCTCGCGGATACTGAGGGTTTCACCGCGGACAACCCTGGCAAATGTTGCCCAGATGGTGGCCGAGATGATCGCGATAATCGTGATGAAGCTTGGTCCGATCGCTGCCACGATAACGAGGGCGAGCAGCACGATCGGGAGTGAGAGGAATGTGTCGATTAGCCACGTCACGATCTTGTCGACCCACCCGCCGAGATATCCGGCCAGCATCCCGAGCGCGCTCCCGAGTATTGCTCCGAAGAGCACGGTGACGGTCCCGACGATCAGCGAGATGCGAGCCCCGTACATCACGCGGGTCAAGATGTCTCGGCCCAAGCTGTCGGTCCCGAGGGGATATTCGGTTGTTCCACCCTCGAGCCAGAAGGGGGATGTCAGGCGATCACCGAGTACTCCCCTTAGCGGGTCGTGGGGTGTGAGAAAGTTGGCAAAGACAGCGGGGACGATGAGCAGGCCGACGACGATGAGCGTAGGAAGCCACGGGTATCGCTTCATTCGGCGTCGGAAGCGCAGCAGTCCCCGGAGTACCTTTCGCCCTCGGGACGGAGATTCATTGGACGCGGAGTCGCCAATGGTATCGACCGAGGCGGCCACCGTCGGGGCACTGGTGTCGAGACGCTTATTTCCGTGATGAGTGTGCTGGTCAGTCACGCCACGGCCTTCTCTCCGAGACGGACACGTGGGTCGAGGTATGCGTACAAAACGTCTACGAGCAAGTTCGTGAGAACAATGACAATCGAGGTGAACAGCGCAAGTGCTTGCACAACGGGGAAGTCGCGCGAATTGGCAGCATCGAAGGCGAGGAGGCCCACACCCGGCCAGGCGAAGACGATCTCGGCGACGGTCGCGCCAGTCAGAATACGAGTGAAGAGCGCGCCGAAAAACGTCAGAGGTGCAATCGAGGCTGCCTTCAGAGCGTGCTTCCAGATCACCTTCGTCCGAGACAGGCCCTTGAGTCGAGCGAGTTTCACATACTCAGAATCCAACGTTTCGAGCATCGATGATCGGAACAGTCGAAGCAGGGCGGCGATCCCGAAGATCGAGACCACGAAGCTCGGCAAGACATAGCTCTTCCAGCCAGATATGCCCGACGTCGGGAGCCACTGCAACTTGGCGGCGAATATCCAGATCAGCATGATGCCGAGCCAGAAGTCCGGAACCGATTGGCCAAAGAGGGCGACCCCTCGAGATACTCGATCTGTCGCTGAACCGCGGTGGACGGCAGACAGGACCCCGAGTGGCACACCAACGATGACTACGAGGAGAACCGAAACGGCTCCAAGTTTCAGTGTGTTCGGAAGCCGATCGCGGATGACACCTGTTGAAGTCTCGCTTGGGTAAATGAATGAAACACCGAAGTCACCCTGAACAGCGTTGCTGATGAAACTTGCGTACTGCTGGGGCATCGGCTTGTCGAGGCCCCACTTGACGCGAAGCGCCTGTTCGTCCTCCCTCGACATGTCCACGGGGGCGAGTACGTCAATCGGGTCGCCTGTGATCCTCGCCAACGAGAAGACAATCAGTGAGACAGCCAGGATCGTGAAGACTGCTCGTATGGCGCTTACGGCCACGTACCGAATCACGCGATCACGAACCTGTTGACGCCAGCCGCCTCGCCGTCATGCAGGCAGACGAGCGCCGCCGCCTCAGCGGCAGACGGCACTCGTCCCTTGCTGGTCCACTGGTGGTCAGCAGGCGTCAATGTATTCGACAAAGCTGTATGGGGCGCTCATGTTGGCACCCGGGAACGTGTAGCCACACACGATCGCCGGATCTGCCACGTATTCGCTGAACGTGCGGAACATCGGGATGTGCTGGACGTTGTCGAAGATCACGTCTCCGAAGTCCTTCCACAGCACCGCTTGCGCCGCTGGGTCGAGCTCCCGGATCACAGCTTCGTACAGGGTGTCTTGGGCGACATCCTCTATAGCTCGACCGCTGTCCTGATTCGCATAACCTTGCGGCTCGAAGCCGGTCACGTTCTCGCTGGCGGTGTCGTCGAACTCCATAGCATTGTCCAGCTCACGGTTCTCTCGCAAGGAGGAGAACTGGCCCTTGTCCATCGACAGGAGCGACACGTTGAAGCCCCCGTCCTCGAGCATCACAGCTATGGCCTGAGTGATATCGCCTGCGTCGAAGATCTCGATCTCGACTTCGCCGGGCTCGAAACCGGCCGCAGCCAGTGAAGCTTTGGCGCCGTCTGGGTCGTATCCGTACAAGTCCTGCCAATTGGTTTCCCAGTCAGGGTTCCACGAGTCGGTCTGCTCGGGTACCCAGTACCAGAGGCGACTATCCTCGGCTGCCTCACCGGCAAAGAACGCATCATTCAGAGCGCTGCGATCGATGGATTTGTTGGCTGCGATGCGCACGTCACGATTGCACCAGGGGCTGTCCGGATACTTGCGGTCGCCGCTCACGAACACGTCAGCGGAAAGCTCGCCCGGCTCGGGCGCTTCGGCGTAATAACAACCGAGGAAGCTCATGCCGTACCGCCGCCCAGGAAGTGCAGACTTGATCACGCTCATGCCCTGTGATTCGGCCTCATCGCCAAGCTCGAGGGGCAACGATGTCAAGGCGAACTCACCGGCAAGCATTCCTGCGAGGCGGGTCGAGTTCTCGCTGACGTACCGATACTCGATCTCCTGGAATTCACCGTTCTTTCGCCAGTGGTCGTACGGAACCTTCTCGAAGACCACATTTTCGCCCGAGGTGCGTTCAAGGAACTGGTATGAACCGGTTCCGGCAAGCGGCATTTCGTCAAACGTCGGCGTCGTCGAGCCGCTGCCGCGCGTCTCCCAATCGGCCTTGCTCTTGATGACGGTACCGGCGGCCCCATAACTAATTCCCTCGAAGAACGCGAAGCTCAAATCTTCGCCAACGTGGAAGATCACGGTGTAGTCGTCGACGATCTCGAATTCGGTGACTGCGTTGCGTACTGACTCGGCAACACCGGACACCGCTCCTGCGGGCTCGATGAGATCCATGAAGGAGAACACCACATCGTCGGCGGTCATCTCTCCCATTCCGTTGTGGAACTCGACTCCTTGTCTGAGGTTGAACGTCAGCTGATCGCCGGCGTCGTTGAGTTCCCAGGTCTCGGCCAGCATCCCGACCCAAGCGGAGGTCTCAGGATCGACGCCGACGAGGTTTTCGTACATTGGCTTGAGTTGGTACTCGTCGTTGGGCTGAAGGTCTCGGTTGGGGTTATTCGATTCCCCTTGGTCAGGCGGAGGGACCGCGAACACGAGACGCGTGGTCTCGCTCGTGTCGTCCGCTTCGTCGGTCGTATCGTCCGCTTCGTCGGTCGTATCGTCCGCTTCGTTGGTCGTATCGTCCGCTTCGTTGGTCGTATCGTCGGTGTCGCTTGTCGTATCGTCGGTGTCGCTTGTCGTATCGGCGTCGCTTGTCGTCTCGGCGTCGTCGCTGCTGCAGGCGGTGGCCAACAGCGCGAACGCGAGAGTCAGAGCGAGCGCACGAAGGACGGTACTTGAGTGGCCACGTCTCATTAGCAGTTTCCCCTTTTGGTCTGAATTTTTGGTCTGAATCTTTTCGATTTCCCCGTGAAGCCGGGTCGGTGACCTTCCTCGCATTACTAGTCTCCGGGCGGCGCTTTGACATTTACGTGGCACCGGTCACATGTCCAGCGAGTCTGCTATTCAATGGCAGGCAGTTTTCTTGTGATCGAACAGTAGGCGCCGCGTGACGCGCGTTCTGAAGCCTCCCCTATGAGGGCGATGCGGCCCCAACTGGGGCATTTTCAGCACATCCCGACCCCTACGTGCACATGCTGCGGCCCGCTGCGCTGGTACCTCAGTTGCTCGGCGGTCTAGTCATAACCTCGCCAACCAGCAACTGCCATTCAATGGCAAGGTAGGTGGAACGGCTCATCGGGCCGGGATAATGGGCGTCAGCAGGTACGAAGCGTGTTCGCCACCGAGGTGGACGGTATGTCGTCCGCGCCAGCGGGCCGAATTGTCGTGCGAATAGCGAGTGGTCTGCTCGTCGTCCCACGGATGTATGTCGAGTTGAAGTCGATGGCCCTTCTTGAACACGTTGCACATGGGCCAGATTTCGACCTCGACCAAGGTGCGCTCACCAGGCACGAGGGGCAGGATCTCGTCATGTGCATGATATGGCCGAAACGGGAGTGACAGAGCCTGATCCAGCTTTCGATGAGAGGCCCGGAGCCATCCACGCGACGCGGGGCTGGGGTGGCCCTGGCCGTTTGGGAAAGAAACCTCACTTCCGTCCGGTGCAATGTTGCGAACCACGACAAAGACGTCCATGTCCTCGACTGTCGATGACACGCCCACGACCAAGTTCATCGGGCCGGTGATCTCGACCTCCTCGTCGAAGGGAGCAGTCGAGAATCTGGCACCCCGGAATTCGTCGGTACGCGGGCCTTCTGCCGAGTAGCTCACCTCGGCCACCGACTCGGGAGCGTGCGGAGTTAGCCGCCCGCCATCTTCGAGGCTCAAGTACAGCTTGGTCCAGCGAGTCCGAGCCAGTGGCCATTCGTGCTCGAATCGCCACTCTTCATCCTCAGCAGCTGTGCGAATCGCCAGCTTGACCGGAGGGTCGTCCGGAAGGCCGTTGTCGATGTCCTTCAGCCAGTAGTCGAGGAAGCGAAGCTGATCCAGCCGTGCCTCGAGACGATAAAACGGCCCAATGTGCGTTCCGGTATGCATCCTGAGCCGCTTGTGCTCCGACGCGGCTCGGATGAAGGCCTCGACGTTGCCGCGCTGGTGTAGCCCGGCGCCGCCCCAATTTCCTGCGCTGAGGAGCGGCACGGTGATGTCCTCGTAGCGGGCAGATCGCCGCCGGTAGTAAGGGCCGTCCAGTTCGTGGTCACGAATGTCGTCGAAGAAGGGCGCAAACTGGTCACGCCAATGGTCGGTGTCCTCGCCAAGCGTGCGCTTCACCACGCGATTCCAGTACCAGTAGGTGAAGAATCCATCGGCGAAGATCCCGCCGTGGTGTGTGCAGTCTCGATAAAGGTCTGACCAGCCCTCCCACGGGATCATGGCCTTGAGTGACGGTGGATGGAGGGCCGCGACGTTCCACTGGTTCAGGGCAAAATACGAGATCCCGGAGAGCCCGACGCGGCCGCTGCACCATGGCTGGGCGGCGACCCACTCGATGGCGTCGTAATAGTCCTGCGACTCCTGGGGTGACACGATGTCGCAAAATCCCGGGGACTGGCCTGCACCTCTCATGTCAACACGGACCTGGACGTAGCCGCGTGGGACCCACCACTCCGGATTGGGAGATTCCCAATGCATGTACGGGCCGTTCTCTTCGGCCTTGTCGCCGTAATCGGTGTGCTCGTCCTTTGGGTAAGGCCCAAAGGTCATGATCGCCGGGAACGCTGCCTCATCATTGGGACGAAACACATCACATTTCAAGGCGAGCCCGTCACGCATCGGTACATCGACGTTCTTGTCGACGAGCAGCTCGTATTCGGGCTGCGAAACTGTTGCCGGATCCACAGTTGCTCGGATCATCCTTGCCTCCTCTCCCGCCTACCTCGAGACCTCAGGCCTCAGCTCGGAGCACAGCACCGGCATCGTCGATGGCGCGGACGATATTGAAGTAGCCCGTGCACCGGCAGAGGTTGCCCTCGATGGCGTGTCGGGTCTCGTCCTCGGTGGGTTCGGGATTGTCGGCGAGCAGCGCCACTGCCGACATGATCATGCCTGGAGTACAGAAGCCACACTGCAGTGCATGCGAGCGACTGAACGCCTCCTGGAGCGGGTGCAGCTCGCCATCTGTCGCAAGGCCTTCGATAGTCTCGACCGCTCCTCGCACCTGGACGGCCAGCATCGTGCACGACTTCACCGCGCGCCCGCCCACGAGCACGGTGCAGGCTCCACAGCTCGTTGAGTCACATCCGATCTTGAGACCGGTCAGGCCCAGATGATCACGCAAGACATCTGCGAACAAGGTCTCGGGCGCAACATCCACCGTGACGCCCGAGCCGTTAACGTCGAATGAAATCTCCACCAGACCCCTTCCTCGAATCCATTACTGTCCCTCGTGCTGAATCACGTAGAGCCCCCCAACGTGACGGTCGGTGATATAGACCAGACGCTTCTCGGTGACGACTACGTCATTGATCTCGATCCCGTCGCGACCTAGGGGCGCATCTGGCACACACCAGGCGATCTCCTTGGGGTTGTGGGCGTCGCTCACGTCGTAGACGCGCAGCCCACCTGCGAAGTACGTGAGGTAGAAGACATCCGAAGAAATGAAGGTGCCTGGTCGCATCTCGTGCAGGTTGTGCGGGCCGAAGCGGGCACCGCTTTGAAGATCTGAATCGGACGGCGGAGGAAGCACAGCGATGACCTGCGGGTTCTTCTCGTCGGAAACGTCGACCACCCGAACGTCACGCCGTTGCCCGATCGTCTTCTTCAGCACTTCGTCGACCACCAACACGAGGTCTCTTCCCGGGACCTTCAGGGCCGTATGAGTGTCCGAGCTCTCGGCTCCGAAATCGAGGTGGCTCACCAGTTGTGGAGATGTCTTGTCGGATATATCGACACTGACGAATCCGCCGTCACCCCAGCCGCAGTACAGGCGATCGCCGGTGGGTAGACCGTGATGCAACTTCACATTGCGCACCGAAGGGTCCCAGCTGGGCTCCTCACCTGCCGCGACGTGCTGCCCGGGGAGCCAAAATCGTCCAACCTCTGTGGGTTTAGTTGGATCGATCAGGTCGATGATTGCCAGGAACCGGCCGATGAACCCATCGTCGGTCCTGGAGACAAAGGCGTAGCGGTCGCCATCGACCCCCGTGCGGTGTATGCCGATGCCCGGAGCGTCGTAGAAGCCGATCTGTTTGGGGTCGTGGCGTTCGGAGATGTCGTAGATCGCCATCCCGGCGCTCCACGAGCCGTCCTCGCCAGGATCGAATCGGCTCCGCTGGTGATTGACGAGGAGAAGGTCACCCAAGATCTGCGTCTTGTGCGACATCGTGTGCGGCGGTCTCTTGATCTGTGTCACCAGCCTCGGGGCGGTGGGATCCGAGATATCGACGACCGATGTCCCAACGTCGTTCATGCTCATATGGCCGATGTACGCATAGTCATCGACGATGCTGATCTGGCTGCCATCACCTTTCCCGCCGAGGTCGTTGTGGCCAATCACCCGCATGTTCTTCGAGTCAGCTTTCGGCAGCGGGTTCATCGCTGTACCCCATCGAGGATTCGGCGAGCATTTTCTTCCAGAATGAGGGATCGTTCCTTGTCGGTGAGATCCGGTATTGCTTCGATCGTGCTGAGCGGGTCGGTGTCGTGCATCGCGTACGGGAAGTCCGATCCCATCAGAAGCTGAGTCTCTCCGACACGCCCGATGAGGAACCGAAGCGCCTCAGGAGTGTGGACCAATGAGTCGTAGTACAAATGCCTCGCAATGTCATCGGGGAGCCGGGACATCTCGGTTGCGGTGAGGTGGGGCGCGACGGCGAACCCCTTTTCGAAACGACCGAGCAGATACGGCAGACAGCCTCCGCCGTGCACCATGCAGACCTTGAGGTCCGGGTATCGATCGAACACGCCGCTAAACATCATGTGGGCGATAGCAACCGTCGACTCGGCCGGTCGTCCCACCATGTTGTGAATGAAATGGCGGCTCAGATCGACGCCGGGTAGGGGCGGGTGCGAAGGATGGAGCAACACCAGACAACCGAGTGCCTCGGCCGCCTCCCAGAAGGGGTCGAGCTCCGCCTGATCGAAGTAGATTCCGTTCACGTTGGTCCCGATCTCCACGCCGGCGAGTCCCAGTTCTTGCACGGCGAAGGCCAGTTCTGCGGCTGCGGCTGCGGGTGACTGGAGCGGAACCGTGCCCAAGCCGATGAGCCTCGACGGATACCGAGAGACCTCATCGGCCATCCTTTGATTGAGTAAGCGCGCGTAGCGGGCCCCCTGCGCTGGATCGATGAAGTACGCAGTGAGATCGGTTCGATACGACATGATGTGCACGTCGACAGCGGCCGCATCCATCGTCGCTATTCGAGCGTCGAGATCACTCAACGCGTCGGGTAGTGCTCCGGCTCCCGTTGTGCCTCCGACCTGCATAACGGTCTGACCCTGCTCGTTCTCGAGCACATCGATACCGAATGCGGAGCCATCGCGGCGCAACATCTCGATGGTCTCTTGCGGGACATGATGATTGTGGACGTCATAGTTCATTCGACATTCCTTCCGGGACGGGCATCTTGGATCGCTGTCCATACCTTCTCTGGGGTGAGCGGCATCGACAGATCGGTTACTCCGTATGGTTCGAGAGCGTCGTAGACGGCGTTGAGCATGGCCGGTGGGACACCAATGCAGCCGGATTCGCCTGCACCTTTAACTCCAGTAGGGATCGAAGGTGCGGGGTGGCTCAAATGTAACGTTTCGATCGGTACCTCGAGCAGCGCCGGTGCCACCAGGTAATCGAGGAGGGTGGGGTTGAGCGGCTGCCCATCGTCGTCGTATCGAACTTCTTCGAGCAGTGCTTGGCCGAGGCCCATCATGACCGAACCATGGATCTGTCCTTCCACGATCATCGGGTTGAGAACGGTGCCGACATCGTCGACGCAGACCAATCTGTCGATGGAGATTGACCCGGTGTCGAGTTCGACCCCGACAACCGCCACGTACACGCCGTAGGGAAAGGTCTGGGATTCCGGGTTGAAGAATTCCTCAAAGGCAAGCTCGCCGCCATCTTCTTGGATCGCCGCGGCGATCTCTCCCAACGACACTTCGATCGCTGGTGAGCCATTTACCCGAAAGACTCCGGCATCAAGAGAGAGGTCGCCCTCAGCGATCTCGAGCATTTCCGCTGCTTTGGTGCGTGCCTGGTCTCTTACGTGTTGTGCACACTCCCAAACAGCGGTGCCTCCCATTTGCGCGGAGCGGCTGGCGAACGAACCAACGGAGTTGGGTACCTCTCCCGTGTCGCCCTCGATGACGCGGACATCCTTTGGGGCGACGGTGAGCACAGAGGATGCGAGCTGGCGCCAGACCGTCTGATGGCCCACACCGGTTGACATCGAACCCGACCGAACGATGACTTCACCCGATGGGCTGATGTCGACTCGCCCAAACTCACCCGATCCGACCCCGCCACCGGTGCGCTCGACGAATGCACAGATTCCCAAACCGATTGGATCTTGCCCGGCAGCACGCCGTTCCGCTTGTTCGGCGCGAAAGGCGGGCACGTCGACGGCATCGAGCGCCATCTCGAGCGCTTGTGCATAGTCGCCAGAGTCGTAGAGAGCGCCAGTGGCGGTCTTGTACGGGAGGCTCTCTTTGGGGATGAAGTTCAGGCGACGTACTTCTGCTGGATCGCGACCGGCCGCTGCCGCGAACGCATCGACTGCCCGTTCGATCCCCAGAGCCGCCTCCGGTCTGCCGGCACCACGGAGGGCACCGATCGGAGGCCGATTAGTGACCACCATCGTCGTGTCGATCGCGACGTGCTCGATGTCGTACAGCCCTGTGGCCACCAACTGCGTGTAGAGCGGCACCCGCGATCCGTACAGCGGGTAGGCACCGATCTCGGCCAGGATCTCGAAGCGGCCCCTTCGAATCCGACCTGACTTGTCTCCGGACAATTCGACACGGTTGTGTTGGCCCCGGCCGTGGGTTCCATTGAGGATGGACTCACGCCGACTCTGCAGCCATACGGCTGGGCGGCCCAGTTGACGGGCCACAGACGCCACGATCGGGTATTCGGGGTACAGCTGGCTCTTCGTTCCGAAGGCACCGCCGACAAGTGGCGAGCGAGCGCGGACACTCTCTGGAGGAATTCCGAGCAATCCGCCGATCTGTCGCGGAAGGCGGCCCGGTGCCTGGTGGCCGCACCACACTTCAAGCCCATCGCCCACTGGCTTCGCGAGGAACCCCAGCGTCTCGATCGCGACGTGGGACATGCGCGGGCTGGCCACATCAACACTGACGACGATGTCGTACTCTCCGGCGGCAGGGTCGCCCTGGGTCACGCCGGTTCGGTGGACGAGGTTGGTGCCCGCGCCGGGGAAGAGGAGGGAGGAGTCCTTCAGGCCGTCTTCGGCGCTTCCGACGACGGGGAGGGGCTCAATGGTGAGGACGACCAGCGCCGCTGCCTCTGCGGCCTCGCCGGCGGTTTCGGCCACGACGACGCAGACCGCCTCTCCGACGTAACGAACTCGCTCGGAGGCGAACGGAGGGCGGGTCATTCCGGCTGCCTCAGGAGCACCACCTCCGCCGGGCGCACTAGGGAGGTCCTTCAACCCCAGTTCGGCTGCGCTCTCGTACACGGCCACGACGCCGGGCGCCTCACGCGCCGCCGTCGTATCACAGCCGGTGACGATGCCGTGGGCAACTGTGCTCCGCGCGAACGCGCAGTGAAGCACGCCATCGTCAACAAGATCGGCGAGGAACTGGCCCTCACCTGTTACGAGGGGCACATCCTCGATGAAGCGATCAAGCGGTGGCAGCGTAATCATGCAGCACGACTCCTTCTGGTCTCAATCATTCGCTCAGCCATCGCCGTTGGTTGACGCCATCGAACCTGCCTCCTCGAGCGCACGCTTGGTGAAGACCTTCACCATCTCTCGGCGGTACCGTTCGGTCGCACGGACATCGGTGATCGGGCTGCAGTCCTCAGCGGCGAGGGCGGCTACCTCGTCGAGCAGTTCGTCATCGACAACCCGTCCCAGCAGCGCACGCTCCGCACGTCGGGATCGAATCGGCGTCGGCGCTACCGCCCCGAGCACAACCCGCGCACGTTCCACTTTGCCCTGCCCGTCCAGCGACAGGCGCGCACCGACACCGACCATTGCAACATCAGAATTCCCGCGGATTGCGTGCTTCTGGTACGAAGAGCCCGTGCGCAGCGGCTGGGTGGGGATACGAAAGTCGATCAGCAACTCCCCCACCTCGAGCACCGTCTTACCCGGACCGACGAAGAAATCTTCAAGAGCAATCTGCCGGCGACCCGAAGGGCCGGCGATCGTCACCTGGGCGTCAGCAGCGATAAGAGCGGGAACCGTGTCAGCAGCAGGTGACCCATGACAGCTGTTGCCGCCGAGCGTCGCAACGTTTCGCACTTGGACACTCGACACGGATCCGATCCCTTGGCGCACGCCGTTCAGTGCACCGCCGAGGCCGTGCCAATCCGTCAGGGACCGCAAGGTCGTCATGGCTCCAATGACCAGGCTGCCATCGTCGTCAAGTTCGGTGCCGGCCAGGTCGTCGACGGCCATGAGATTTATGAGAGCCTTGGTCCTGCGTTTGCGCTCCTTGAACAGCGGAATCAGGTCCGTGCCTCCGCCCAGCACGACGACATCGGGCGCAGCTCGGGCCAAGTCATCGAGGCACTCGGCAACAGTCTTTGGTTCGCGATACTCCTCAAACCACATCGGCCGTCCTCCAGTAGCGTCCGTTCGACGTTGACAACCTTGGTTGATAGCTCAGTAGCCGGCTCAAATCTCGATGATCTCCTTTGGCGTGCGATGTATGCACTCGCCCGGCCCACCAGCTCCGATGAGGTAGTTATCGACGACGGCGACAAACACCTCGTTGGTCTTGACCGATGGGTGAACCGTGAGGCTCATGCCCTCCGCAATCCGCATCGTTTCGTCTTGTCGGATTAGTGGCCGCTCGACCATGTCATGTCCCTGGCCGTGGGCATACAGGCGCCTTTCTTCGGGCATACCTGCGCCAGTCATGAAGATGTTGTGGGCCGCGTGCACGTCGGCACTTGCCGTGCCTGGCCGGAGCAATGAGAGGCTGGATTTTTGTGCCTCGAGGGCTATGTCCCAGGCGTCCTTGAGCTCAGTAGGTGGCTTGCCGAGAGAGATCGGCCGGGACAATTCGCAATAGTGACCACCGGGACCATTGGTTTCGATGAGCATGGTGAAGACGTCACCAGCTTGAATCTCGCGTCCTTGTTGCCACCCGGGACGGAAGTGAGCGGAGTGACCGGGGGCCGCCGAAGACCCGATGTAGATGCCCTGCTCGGCACCTCCAAGGTGCGCTGTGTATTGGGCGAACGCGGCTACCTCGAAATCGCGCATGCCTGGCCGAAGGTGTTCTCGAACGGAGCGAAGTACCTCGTCTTGCAGCTGAGCGGTACCTCGGATCAGCTCCTGCTCTTCAGGGCTCTTGATGGCCTTGATTTCGTCAACGAGATCGGTGGCGTCGATGATGGTGACCCCTGCCTCGGTGAGCGCAGTCGCAAGCCCGACGCCGAAGCCGTGATACATCGCAGCCGGTGCTACGACCCCGACCGTACGGTGACCCCCTTGCTTCAGCTCAGCCACGATGAGGTCCGAGTCGTATTGGGCAGTCGCTGCTGCCGATACGTAGCTGGGAGTCGCCAGAAGCCGTCCGACGCCGGGATAGGTGCTGTCGGTTCCGTCGAGTTCGGTCACACTGCCGAATGGCCCTTGCTGAACGAGACTCATCAGGCCTTCGAGCGGAAACATGACGGCACGCGGATATGCGTTGTTGGCTGGGAGCCCGGCGAACCAGCGCAGGTAACCACCCAGCCAGTCGTTTGAGGCTTGCACGACGATGGCATCGACCGCACGGTCCCGCATTCCGGCGCGGACCGCACTCCACCGCCGCTCCATTTCACTGGAGCTCAGCGCACCTACCAGCCGATCTTCATCACTGCTCACTGTGTTCGTATCCTCCGGGGTGGACTAGCCGACTGTCCCTTCACCACGTCTGAACTTCTCACTATCGCGTCTCCTTGATCAGGCGCCAACCATGCTGTAGCCGCCATCGGCAATCACATAGTTCCCGGTCATGTGCGACGAATCATCACTCGCAAGGAACATGACGGGACCGGTGATTTCCTCAGGCGCCGGTATGTGGTTCATCGGTGTGGCGTTCACGAGCTGCTCTCGCCGACCGGATTGCCAGTCAGGTCGTCCCAGCGTCGACTCCGTTTCCATGAACCCGGGGCCGAGTGCGTTAATTCGGACCGTAGGAGCGAATGCGCGAGCATACGATTTCGTGAGTCCGACTGCGCCGTACTTGCCGGCGGCGTACTGCGGAGCCCGAGGGCTACCACGGACGATTACGGTGGAGGTGACGTTCACTATGGTTCCGTGACCCTGTTCCAACATGCGAGTTCCGACCTCATGGATCATGAGCATCGTGCCCTTTATGTCCACGGCGAGTACGCGGTCGATCAGATCCTCATCGATATCTCGCCACGACATCTGCTCGGGGGCGACGTCGCCCACATTGTTGATGAGTACATCGAGCCCTTCGAATTCTTCGAACACTTTCTCCGTCATGGCGCGGATCTCATCCCAGCTCCGGAGATCCGCCTGGACGATGATCGGCTCGCCGCCCAGTTCGGCGACGCGCCGGGCTGTTTCCTCAGCGCCGTCCCGCGAACTGTTGTAGTGCACGGCGACCCGCGCTCCTTCGCTCGCCGAGCGAACGGCAATCGCCGCGCCATATCCTCTGCTCGCTCCAGTGACGAGCACCGAGCGTCCGGCGAGCCGGTTTAACGACCGTTTCCCCGATTCGTATATGTCAACCGTCATCTTGTTGCCTCCGTCTTTGTCAGAACGCCGGGTTCACGGCCGTTCAGTTTCGGTACGCGCATCCCAGACCACGCACTACGACATCGCGTTGCGAACGTGGCATCACTTCCCCGGAAGGCCCGTTCGGTGACCCATCTCGCAGTAGAAATCTCCAATGGCGCTTCGAGACTGACGTGGCGCCGGTCACATGTCCAGCTAGTGTGCCAGTCAATGGCAGTCAATCTTCTTGTAATCGAACGATAGGCGGCGCATTATATGCCCCCGGAGGTTCGCCCCGACGAGAGCGGAGTGGCCCTACCCGAGAGCTCCAGCGACACGAAGGAGACCCCGAGGCGACGTGGTAAGAAGCCCCCGCTGGGCGAGCCAGTCGTCGACCGTGCGCTACGGCTCCTGGCAGCGTTCGACCCTACCCATCGCAGTCTGACACTTTCGGCGCTCTCGCGTAGAGCAGACGTACCGCTAAGCACCACGCGGCGATTGGCCGAACGACTCGTCGAGTGGGGTGCGCTGGAGAAGGACGCCGCGGGTCGCTACGTCATCGGCTTACGGATGTACGAGGTTGCCTCGCTCGCACCACGAGCCTTTGGGCTTCGCGAACTCGCAATGCCCTACATCGATGACCTCTATGTCGTCACCCGCGAACACGTTCAGCTCGGTGTTCTCGAAGGATCCCACGTGGTGCTACTCGAGAGGCGGTCGCGCCCGAGAGCGGTTGAAGTCGAATACCGGATCGGCGGGCAGCTGCCGATGCTGACTACAGCGCTCGGTCTCACGCTCCTCGCGTACCTTTCAGATCGTGAGCTTCTTGAAGTCCTGGAAGCATGCGAACACTCTGAGGACGTTGCAGCAGCGAAACGCCCCGATCTCGTCCACGAGGCCCTAGCCGAGATCCGAAGAACCGGCATAGCGACCGTCACCCGAACGGACCCCGCGCCGATCATCGCTGTCGCCGCCCCAGTTCGAGGTCCAGATCAGCGAGTTGTCGCCGCGCTGTCAATTGTCGTTCCAGCTGGCGCACATCCCGACTCCTACGGCCCAGTCGTGCGGACCGCTGCGCGAGGTATCTCGCGCGCTCTGAGGTCGAATCAACTATAGCCAACAGCAGGTGCCATTGAATGGCAAACCTCCCAAACCTCCTTCGTCGTGGTGGTAACGTCGCGATTCGTGCAAAAGGCTCTCTTCCTCCTCACATTTCCAGATGAACTGGCGGCTCAGTATCGAGATCACGTCCAGGCTGCCTTTCCCCAGCTTGAAGTCGAGCTGGTCAACCACCACAGCAAGGTGGGTCCACATATTTCCGAGACCGAGCTCCTGTTGACCTTCGGCGGCATGATGTCCGATGAGGTGCTGTCGCAGGCCACCAACCTGAAGTGGATTCAGGCCCTCGGGACAGGTGTGGACGGCATAACCGACCAACCGTCTCTCGGGCGAGATGTGTTGGTTACGAACATGCGCGGGATTCACGGGCCGCCAGTATCAGAGGCCGCGTTCACGTTGATGTTGGCACTCAGTCGAGATCTGCCACGGGCGATTCGGAACCAGCGAGATCGGGTGTGGGATCGCTTCATGCCGAGTCTGCTCAAGGACAAGACGGTCGGAATATATGGTCTCGGTGTAATCGCCGAAGAGCTCGGCCCTAAATGCAAAGCGTTCGGCATGAAGGTCATCGGGATCACCTCCACAGTGCGCGATGTCGAGGGATTCGACGAGGTCCTTCATCGGGACGACCTCGACGAGGTGATCGGTGACTTCGACTTCTTCGTGCTCCTGGTGCCCTACACGGCTGAAACCAAAGGAATCGTGGACCGCCATGTCCTTGCCCGCATGAACCCCAACGCCTACTTGATCAATGTCTCTCGAGGCGGAGTGGTAGACGAGGATGCACTCCTCGCAGCTCTTGAGGCGCGCCAGTTCGCCGGCGCTGCCCTGGACGTGTTCACCGAGGAACCACTCCCCGCTGACTCACCACTGTGGGGGATGGAGAATGTTCTCATCACCCCGAAACAGGGCGGCTACTGCGACGTGTACGTGGACCATGCATTGCCGATCATCGAAGAGAACATTCGCAGATTCTTAGCTGGGGAAGCCGACACGATGATCAACATGGTTGCCCGATGACATGTTTTTTCGGGACTCCTGGCACGCCTGATCTGTCGGGCGACGCCTGAGATGGAGAACCCGGTTACCCAACCACTGAAAGCGGTCGTGTTTGAACGGGGTGGCAGCGAGCGACTTGGTCGCCTCGATGGCTCGCACGTCATCGACGCAGGCCCTGCAGGGTCGCACGGGTTCACACCAACGCCAGAAGGGTGGGATCTGATCCGCGCGGCAAAAGGACCACGCCACGAACTGAACGACGTGGTCCTTCGAGCTCCGCTTCGGCCTCCCAAAATTCTGGCGATCGGAATCAACTACCGAGACCACGCGACGGAGTCAAACAACGACGTTCCCGGCGAACCGGTTGTGTTCGCGAAGTTTCCCTCGTCAGTCATTGGACCGGACGAAACAATCATCGTTCCACGCGAAGAAACCCGACCTGATTGGGAGGGGGAGATGGCAGTGGTCATCGGCAGCCCTACGTATCGAGCAACACCCGAGTCGGCCCACCGTGCCATCGGAGCCTTTACTGCGCTCAATGACGTGTCCGGGCGACGCGCTCAGCTCGAAACACCTTTGCAGCAGTTCACGCTGGGTAAGAGCTTCGACACCTTTACCCCACTCGGGCCCTGTCTCGTCGAACCATCCGGAATCGACCTCGCTGAACTTCACCTGACAACTGACGTAAGCGGTGAGAGGATGCAGGACGCCTCGACCAGCGAGATGATCTTCTCTGCAGTGGAACTCATCGAGTACCTGTCGCGAGGCATGAGCCTCGAGCCCGGGGATGTGATCGCCAGCGGGACGCCGAGTGGTGTTGGAAATCGGATGGATCCGCCCCGCTATCTGAGCGAAGGCGACATCGTGGAGGTCACTCTCACCCACGTCGGCACCCTTCGCAGCACGGTCACGATCGAGCCGTGACCGGCGAACCCATCCTGCTCCAGCCTGATCTCGGCCGGGTGCCCCGAGGCCAGAGTCGATGACAATCTGGGAAGCACTGCTGCTCATCGGTGGAGGATTCACAGCAGGTGTCGTGAACACCATGGCCGGGGGTGGGTCAGCGCTCACTGTCCCGCTGCTTGTTCTTGCTGGCGTTCCTGGAAACCAGGCAAACGGGTCAAACCGGGTGGGTGTTCTGACGTCCACTGCTGCTGCGGTCTTGTCCTTTCGGCGCTCCGGAGTCGACGGTCTGAAGGGTGCGGCGCCGATTCTCGTTCCAACGGTCGTCGGTTCGCTGATCGGCTCATTTGGGATAAGCCAGATCGCCGACGAAACGTTCGAAACCGTCTTTGGGTTCCTACTGATCCCCATCATCATTCTCACCATCTTCAAACCGAAGCCAGCAGTGGGCACCAACCCTTGGCCGGTCTGGTTGACGGTCGTGGCTTTTCTTGGGATCGGGATGTACGGCGGGGCCTTCCAAGCCGGAGTCGGCCTCGTTCTATTGGCTGCTCTTACCCGGGCTGGCTACGACCTCGTTCGGGCCAACAGTGTGAAGGTCTTGATAAACCTCACCGTGACGTGCATCGCGCTGCCTGTTTTCATCCTCCAGGGGAAGGTCAACTGGATCCCAGCGGTCATCCTTGCCGCAGGATTCACGGCCGGGGGTTGGAGCGGCGCGAAGCTGGCCGTCAAAGGCGGCGAACGGATCGTCCGCGTCTTCATGGTCGCCGCGGCACTGTTCCTAGCAGCTCGACTGCTCGGACTGTGGTGATCGCAGACCAGCAGCCGCCACGGCTAGGGCCAGTACCAGCAAAACTAGGGACAAACATGACACACGGATCTACATCTCGTTACCGCTCGAGGAGGCCGCCGACCTCGCTGAAGCCAACGGCCTCGAATGGCGCGTGGTTCACATCGACGGCGAGGACCAGCGGATCGACGCTGCCCTGAAGCCCGAACGACTGAACTTCACGACCCAGGGCGGCATCGTCATCCACGTCCGGTCCGATGCGGAGCTAGCCGCACTCTCCGGCCCCGAAACGACGACAACGACAACCGTCGTTCATTCTGCCGACCTCTACGTTTCGCTGCCGATTGAAGATGCTGGCGCTCTCGCCGACGCCAACGGAGAAGAGTGGCGGGTGATCACCCTCGATGGTGTACCGCAGCTACACCAGCAGGACATCCGACCCAACCGACTGAACTTCACGGTTGTCGACGGGCTTGTCGTCTCCGTTCAGACCGACAGGCAGATGTACGACTTGCCAGACATGGATGCGACCGATGCTCCGCCCGCTGTCCTTGGAGAGGCCCTCGCGCTCGGAGATGATCAGCCAATCCGCCGCTCACACTTCTACCTGGCCCACCAGGACGGACAGCCCGAATACTCCGGTGCCAAGCGCAACCCGATCTTCGTCGTCGACGTCCGGCTATGGCGCCAAGACGACGGCAGCGAGGTCATCGAGATCCAGTACAACAACGAACGCGTCGACGGTGGCGGTCAATGCGGGACACTCCGCTCCGGGATGCTCGTCGAACGCCAAGACGGGCTGGTCGAGTTCCGCGAAGGTGAATACCCAACGGTCGACGGACGCGGATTTGGTGTCGAGGACGGGGCTGAGTGCGGTTCGATCGAACCGGTCGACTTCGCGCCAATCTTCGAAGCACCATTCCAGATCAGCGACGTGACCACGAGCGGCTTCACCATCACCACCTCGAATGACGAAACCAGGCCCTTTCAACTTCTGGACCCAGACAACCCGCCCGCGACACCCCTACCTGGCTGACAGGCCCCTGTTGACGACCTGGTCTCGAATGCCACGGGAGTCCGACCCGAAGCGCTCAGCGTGACAACCGCCCGGCCGCCAGGAAAACGTCGAGACACAACGAGCCACCGACATCGCTTTTCGATCTTCACCACAGACCTGAGGTTCTCCAACCTGCACGAAATGTGAGCTGAGTGAGATGAACGGGAGAGGCATGACACATCTGGAGCTGCCCGCGGGGCAGCTCCGTCGGTCGCGATTGTGAGTTGGGGCGCTGTCCCGGGCAGTGCCACTTGTGAGATGGGTCGTCATCTCACAAAACGCAGGTCCTGAAAGGACCTGCAGTTGTGTCATGCTCCTTTTCAGCCGGAAATTGGGAGTTGAGATGACCCGCATCCCTGACATCCCGGGCGACTGAATCCGAGCTTGCGAGGCGCAGTGAGCGACATCGTCGCTGACTGCATGATTCGCGTGTCATTGGCTCGAGGGCGGATTTTCTCACGGCGCATTCGGACCTTTCTTGTGTGGGCGTGTCCCGCTGGCATCGTCGACGTGTCCCTCGTTCCCACATGGACTCCAATACTCCCTCCATCGCAGAAGTCACCCACCTCGTGCCGAAGACGCGGCTCCATCCAGTTCCGGATCGACCAGCTGAGACGACTCAATCGCATCGCCTACTTCTCGACATTCCGACCCTCGCCGTTCACCTCGACGTGACCGAGCGGTTCGTTCGACGGCTAGTCGAGGAACGACGGGTGCCGTTTCACAAGATCGGCAAGTTCGTCCGGTTTCACCCCGACGACATCGACGAGTGGATCAGAAACCAGCGGGTCGCCCAGCTGAACGATCACTAAGGTGATGAATGCTGCGCCACTTCCTCTGGCACCGATGGCCGGCACTCGTCGCGTCGGCGACCCATACGGCGAACCTTGTGGCTGCTCGACGACCAGCCCATCCGGGAATTGAGAGGCACAACGATGGCATCGATCGATCCACGACCGACACCTACAGGCGAGACCCGCTACGACGTGCGGTACCGCGGCCTCGACGGCCGCGCTCGGAAGAAGTCCTTCAAGCGCAAGACCGACGCGCAGCGATACGCCAGCACCATCGAGGCCGATCTTGCGCGCCACGATTGGGTCGACCCTCAGCGCGGTCGAAAGCCGTTCGGTGAATGGGCGCGTGCATGGAGCGAGACGACCACTCACCTGAAACCCAAGACTCGAGAGAGCTACGACTCGATTCTCCGGAACCATCTGCTCCCCGAATTCGAGCATCGAGCGATCGGTTCGATCGACCACGCCGAGGTGCTTGCGTTCCTGTCGGGTCTTACGAATCGGGGCAAGGGCGCGGGCACGGTGCGCAACGTTCGAGATGTGATGCGCCTGGTTTTCAAGTTGGCGGTGAGGGCCGGGGCGATCAAGAACAACCCTGTCGACGGTGTGAAGGCACCGAGGGCTCAGAAGGCCGAGATGATGTTCTTGACCGAGCATCAGGTGATGGCACTCGCCGAGGAGATCCAAGATCCTCCTGCACTTCAGCGTGGCTACAAGCATCGTGACGGCGGGTACGCCGACTACAGCCTTCTCGTTCGGTTCGCCGCGTTCACGGGGCTCCGAGCCGGAGAACTTGGTGCACTGAAGGTTTCACGAATCAACCTCATGCGCCGTCGTGTCGAAGTCTCCGAATCAGCAGATGAGGCGAACGGCAAGTTCAACATCGGCCCAACAAAGACCTACCAGCGACGGGCTCTCGGATTCCCTGCCTCACTCACCGACGAACTCGCCCAGCACCTGGCCGGCAAGAAGCAGAACGACCTCGTCTTCGAAGGACCAGACGGCGGACCACTCCGGCACTCCAACTGGTACCCGCGGCACTTCAAACCCGCGGTCATCCGAGCCGGTCTTCCAAACGGAACCCGCTTCCACGATCTGCGCCACACCTACGCCGCCTTTCTCATCGCCGAGGGCGCACACCCCAGAGCGATGATGGAACGCATGGGCCACAGCAGCATCAACGTCACGCTCGGCACCTACGGCCACCTCTTCCCCAGCATCGACGAACAGATCGACGAAGCCCTCGACCGCAGGTACGGCAACGCGAGGTCGGTCGACCTGGCCACAATGCAGGAACTCGATACTTCTGTACCGACGGCCGGTCGGAAGCACGTGCGAGAGATCTGACACCCCTTCATTGCGAGGAGAACAGAACTCACCGCCGTGCGACCGCCCGCGACACGCATGAAACGCCGCAATCGAGTTCACCGCTGTGCGCAAAGTTATCTGCGGATGGCTCCGCGTTCACCCGTACGCGGAAGCGACCCTTTGTCTCGAATCGCCCAGACCCGCTGCCCTTTCCTCGTTAGCTTGAAAGGATGAAGAGACTCGCTGCGCTCATCGCAATGCTCTTCGTCGCTGCCTATGTCGCTGCTGGAACCGAACCCGAAGTCGTGAGATGGACCTTGGACCAGAATCCGCCAAGTCTCAACGTCGCCGAACTTCGGCTCCTTGGATACGAGAGACGATGTGCCAGCGGGCAAACCGCCGAGGGCCGGATCAGCTATGAACTGGTCGAAACCAGCGAGAAAGTCGAGGTCATCATCAAGATTGTGCCTCGAAGCGGTACCCGGGATTGTCAGGGCGTCCCGCCGACGCCCATAGTCGTGCCACTTGGCCAGCCACTAGGCGAGCGTCGCCTCGTGGACGGTGCAACCGGGCACGTCGTCCGACCAAAGGACCGTTGAGAACCAGGGGTGGGTTTCGCCTATCGCGCAAGGTATCGATGGCTTCTGGACTTTGACCTCGGCTGACCTTGAAGGAGCTCCCGTCTCGCTGCTCGAGCCGATGTTCCTCGAGATCGAGGGAGATCAGGTCGGTGGGAACTCGGTGTGCAACGATTTCGGTGGTTCGTTCGAGGGTGAATTCACCCAAACGCTCGCTGGATGTTCGACGGAAGGTGAGTCTGTGCCTGATCTCTCGACGATCGATGCGGCGCCGATCGATGCCGCCGCGGCTCGCCCTCAGATCCAGGGCGATCAACTCGTATCGCGCTCAGGAGGATTCAGATTCTTCTACGAACGGGCGGTCGATCCGACGCCTGCCGAGCTATTTGAGATCTTGGACGACGTGGACCGCAACGCTGGCTCCAGTGAGATATTTCTCGACCCGGAAGCGGGCGGTTCGCATCAACCATTCGAGCAATTGGTACGCGTCGATCATCCAGGCTCTACGGGTCGTTTCTACATCGGCGTTAGTA
>Ga0302123_10000657_pt1 | contig 26515 bp, 26 predicted proteins | sample CB21_321_MG_FD_203109 | JGI IMG/M metagenome (GOLD analysis project Ga0302123, IMG submission 203109) | Marine microbial communities from Western Arctic Ocean, Canada - CB21_32.1 | ecosystem: Environmental > Aquatic > Marine > Oceanic | place: Canada: Western Arctic Ocean | collected 2017-09-28 | reverse complement strand
CACCAACCTCGATCAGCTTCGCTCCAGCGAGTTCGAGACATCGGTCGTACCAGTATCGCTGGCGCTTCTGAATCAGGATCTCGTTTGGCATCCCTGTCGTGTCGGGAAGCTGCTCAATTTTATCGTCATCGGTACCGGCCATGAACGCCGCGGTCGCAAGAGTCAGAGCTGACCCTGCACCAGAGGTAATATAAGCGGCAGGTACTCCCAGCATCTCTGCAATTCGATCGCCCGCTACCTGCTCCAGTTCAATCAGTGGAATGAAAGCAGAATCCGCTGCGTCCATCGCAGCTTTCACTTCGGCGTTAGGGGTTGAGCCACCCAGAAGTGTCACGCTACCAGTAGCGTTCACAACTGGCTTCGCACCCATTTCCTTGTAAATCGCTCCCCATTCTCTAGTTGTCACGTTTTCTTCCTTTATTCACGATATTTCAGCGCCCGTAAGTGCCCATCAAAGCGATTCGAGTCTGACGATGATCCGTTGCGCAGGCAAATATACGCCCGAAGTGCCGAACTCGCACCCCGTTGCCGATGAAATGATCGGAATAACGGACTCAGATTCAAACAATAAGGATAATATTCTCTTAGAAATCATAGTGCCCGCATCGAGAGTAAATCAGCAGCCCATGTTCGATCCTGCAGAACCTGCCACAATCACCCTGCAATCGGGTGTGCAAGTACCGTTCTACATTTGGGAACGGCCAAGTCCGTCATCGCCCATGTTGATAGTCGCGCCTGATGATTCGCCAGACGATTGGCACGAGTTCACTGCCTTACTATCACCTCCCAGTTCACCGGTTCTGGCAGAGGTTTCTTCGGCGCTTGAAATTCTGATGTTTATATGGGACATGGGCAGGCCTGTCGATCTGGTTACACAGGGTCAGCAGGCTGCCGAATGGGCAGCCGATCTTGTTGCTATGGCACCCGCAGCCGCCTCATCGATCACGATCTGTAACGGCGAGCTTTCTGCCAAACGCATCGATGACATGCATGCGATCTCTACGCTGATTCTGTGTGGTCGCCAGAGCAAATCCCTGACCCACGAATCCGCGGTGGCGATGCATGATGCGCTTCGACACTCGAGACTGATTGAGCCAGAGGATTGCGGTGAATTCCCGGCAAAAGACAATCCGGATGCCGCGGCTTCAGCCGTTAACTGGTTCCTGGCGAGTTCGGGTAGCGGCGACGAGGAGTTCTCGGATTCCGATCCGATTGATCCGAAAGCCCAGAACAGCTAGAAAACGTTGACCCTGAGTGGACTAACAGTTCGCCTTCGATGCGAGTAATGGAAGTCCCTCGACCCCGACGTGGTGGCGTTCCAGTGTGCCAGCGTCTTTAACTGTCACGAATATGTCGCCACTGCCCTTTGGTCCGAACGCCACGTTAGTTGGCTGCATGCCACCCACGGGAATTCTTTCTACTACCGAGCCACTGGTGTCGATCACGGTCACATCACCCTGCCCTACCACTGCACAGTAGAGGTACCCGTTTTCGCCAACCGCAAGACCGTCGCCACCGATAAATCCTGGTGCACGTGAACGGTCGACGAGGTCGCCAAAGATCTCTTGCTGGCCAAGCGTGCCATCGCTGTTCCACTCGTACCGGTAAACAAGACCCGTCGCCGTAGCCGTCACATACAACGCTTCGTCTGCTCCGAACGCCAAACCGTTGGCGAATTTCAAGCCATCTTCGAGCAGACTGACCGACATATCTGACAGGTCAATTCGAAACAATTTTCCATCGTAGGGATAGTTGTCGAGTCCTGATTCACTTTCACGTGCTATCTGGAATTCCGGCCTATGCACACCAGAATCGGTCATGTACAGGGCACCGTCCGGGCCGAATACCAGATCGTTTGGAAACATGAATTCGGCGCCGTCTCCCCCGGCAAGAACAACCTCAGACGTGCCGTCGAGACCGACTTTCAACAGCGAGGGTGGGTTCTGCGACTCGGCCACCCAGAGAGTGCCATCGGAGTCTTGAACCATTCCGTTGGGTCGACCGGTCTTGACAACCACTCGTTTGGAATCGCCATCGGGTGAAATAACGGACACGTGACCTGTTTCGGGGCTCATTTCGACAACGCCCCAGCTACCATCCGTCAGCAGCACAGGTCCTTCGGGTTCACCCAGTCCACGGTGAAAAATCGTTTTTAAAGTCATGGTCGGCAACCTCGCACATGTTAAAACGTGCCCAGTAGTTCAGATTCAACAGATATATACGCATTCGTATGGATGGGACAAGTAGGCGAAACAACGTTTCGTGCGCAGTTCGTCTTATAGCCCGAATGAGCTCTCTGTTGTACCTTTATAAAGCTGGCTTATGAACTACCGGGCGATCGCCCAAACGAAATGTTCGAAAAACCAACATTTAGCACAGTTCGTGTGACGGCAGTTTCGTAACGCAATACGGGGCTGGGTCGGCATGCCGATCCGCTGTAATCAGCGCAAAACCTACCGTCGGACGCACAAGGTGATGTAAAAGTGAAAGTTCTATTTCTACAGGATGTACGTCCTACCGCTCGAGCGGGTGACGTAAAGGAAGTCAAAGTTGGCTTCGCACGTAACTACCTGATCCCTCAGGGTTACGCAGTTCTCGCCACTGAACACGAGCTTCGCCGAGCCGCGAAGCTGCGCCAGCAGGCTGAAGACCGAAGACTTGTTGAAGCGAAAGAGTGGCAGGATGTCGCCGACGCTCTCAAGGACCAGAAGGTTCGCATCGAGGTTCGAACAGGACCAACTGGACGCCTATACGGTTCAGTTACGAACACAATGCTCGCTGCCGAATTAGCCGTAATGACCGGCAGGGAGATCGACCGCAAAGGAATTCAGATTCCAGCGCCGATCCGAGCAACTGGCGAATACAAGATTCCAGCTCGATTGGTTGAAGGTGTCTCCGCGACCCTGATTGTTGAAGTCGTTGCCGATAGTGCATCGATTGAACTCAACAAGCAGATGGAAGAAGCTCCCGCCCTTATGACGGAAGAGGACACCAACGTTCTTGACCCATCGTTTGAGGATGTTCTGGCTGCAGCTGAGGCGGAGATCGATGCCACAGCAGCCGAAGGCTCAGAAGTTGAGAGTACAGAGGGTGATGAGGGTTCCGAGGGTGAAAGTGATTCATCTGACGACTCATCCGATGATGCTTCTGACGACTCCGAAGAGAAATCTGAAGAGTAGGTCTCAACTCCAAATAGTTTGCAAAACCGCCCGTGGCAGCTTGCCACGGGCGGTTTGTTTTTACTCATCAAATGACATCCAAACTTTGAAGTTGAACTCATTGTGGATAACGTGTGAAGAAAATGGGGATATCTTCGGATCGAACCAGTACGAGATACACCTTGTTCCCAGAATGTTCTATGTATATTGCCCTGCAAGTCTTCCCGCCCGTATCCAGATCCATTCACTACTAAATGCAAGCTGATCGACTCCCACCACATAATTTAAGCGCCGAGGAATCTGTACTCGGGTCTATCCTTATTGATGGAATGACGATCACACAGATCGCGGGTTTTCTTTCAGCCGACGATTTCTATCGCGAGATCAACCGGCAGGCGTTCGAGGTTTGCTACGACCTTTTCCAGCGTGACGAAGCGATCAACCAGGTCACCGTCACTCACGAAATGGACAACCGTGGGATTCTAGAGGATGTCGGTGGAGCGGCCTATCTATCCCACCTCGTAACGGTCACGCCGACCTCGGTTCACATCAAGCACTACGCCAATCTCGTGCACCGAACAGCGACCATGCGCAGGTTGATCGCTGCGGCCGGTGAAATATCGGATATCGGGTACAACGACGATCCAGATGTCGACATGGCGCTCTCGGCTGCTGAGGACGCTCTGTTCAGCATCAGGCAGGGATCGCAGAACCGTGATTTCGTCCCGCTTGCTGAGTCCCTGACACCGTATCTCGAAGAATCTTCTCCGCTCGACCAGGTAGACGGCGAGCAAAACACATCACCCATCGTGACCGGCTATCGACGTCTCGATGAACTGCTGGTTGGCGGTCTACAGCGATCCGACATGGTGGTGCTTGCAGCCCGTCCTTCGGTCGGTAAGTCAATGCTGGGATTGAACTTCACCCTGAGTGCTGCCAAAGCCGGGTTCAAGGTTGGGATTTTCTCACTTGAAATGGGACGCGACCAGATCGCCATGAGACTGCTCGCAGCACAGTCTCGCGTGAATATGCAGCAGATTCGAAATCGCATTCAGTCACCGAGTGAAGAAGACCAGGTCATCAACTCAATTGGTCTGCTTTCTGACCTGACGATCTATGTAGATGACACTCCGTTCCAGACCGTGGCCGAGATGCGCGGTAAGGCTCGACGGCTCCAGATGACACATGGTCTGGACTTTCTGGTGGTCGACTATATGCAGTTGATCAACGGTGGTTCGAGCCCCGGGCGAGAGGGAAACCGTGCGCAGGAGGTTTCCGAAATTTCAAGGCAGATGAAGGGAATGGCGAGAGACCTGCATATTCCTGTTCTTGCCATTTCGCAGTTGAGCCGTGCGGTGGAGCATCGACAGTCTCACCGCCCAATGCTTTCCGACCTTCGGGAGTCTGGTTCGATTGAGCAGGATGCTGACGTCGTAATGTTTATTCATCGGGAAGAAAAATTCACGACCGAGGACGAGTGGGTCAAGTCGAACCCGACTCAACCGTTCCCACGTGACAGGGCCACCTTGATCATTGCAAAGCATCGTAACGGTCCGACTGACGAGGTCGAAATGCGGGTGCGTGACTCGATTGGTATCTTCGAAGAACTCTCGTATCAGACACAGTCGCAACCGGCGTCGTCGTTCGCTCCACAATCCGGAGCAGCACGTTGAAGGACGGATTCCCACGCGGGGTTCAGTTCACACCAGTTCCAAATCCACTCCTGGCCTCGCTTCTGGAAGATATCGACTCTCTGGACGAGCTTAAAGTTGTCCTCCGCACGATTCATGCGCTTCACCGTCAACGAAAGGTTCCGGCCTCGATTTCTTTTGACGAGCTCTACTCCGACCGTACCGTGGCGGCGATGCTGGGAGCATCGGGAGACGAGCTGGAACATCTTGTGGATTCAGCAGTTGAGTCGGCTGCCGGTCGTGGGATTTTATTGATGGCCAGCACGGGAACAGACCGGCAACAGATATTCCTGAACACTGAACCGGTGAGAAGAGCGCTAGTACGACAGGGCGTTGATTTAACTGGCGCATTAGCTGGGACTGGCGGAACTGGCAGACCCGTCAGCTCTGGCAGGGAAGCCGAAACCTGGCCCGACACTGAAGCTGCGAAGCCGAAGATGAATGCGGTAACGTTCTACGAACAGAACATATCGCCTATTACGCCACTGGTGGCTGAAAACATTCATTCGGCTCTTGAGCAACACCCTGAAGACGAGGTTCTGCTGGCGATCCGAAAAGGCGCAGAAGCCAATGCACGGAGCTGGAACTATATAGCCGCAATTCTTCGCCGATGGGCGTTAGAAGGCAGACCCGAGGAGCTTGACGATGGACGGGATGGAACCGCTGAACGAGATCTTCAAGAGGATCGGTCAGACCAGTTCTACGAGGAGTACCTCAAGCGACAGCAAGCTCGAGGAGCAAACTAGCGCTGAGATTCACTGCGATATCTGCGATGACAAGCGCTGGTTCGTGGTTGCTCCGAGTGATAATTCTCCGGCCTCTGCCCGGACGGTGATCCCATGCCAGTGTCAGGGGCGGGTATGGGGAGTGAAGTCGTCCGATCGCATCAGGCAATACTCAGATCTTGGCCCGCTGGAACGGCTGACATTCGACACGGTTGAGCTGGGAACTCGCGATACATTTTCTGAGCCCTCCAGTTTTCGAGAGGCGTACCACGCTGCCCAACGATTTGTTACAGACCTGCAGGGCTGGCTGGTGCTCTGCGGTCCGTCTGGCACCGGTAAAACGCATCTCGCTGCAGCAGTTGGAAACGCACTCGTGGAATCGAATCAACCTGTCCGGTTCGTATCCGTTCCCGATCTGCTCGATCATCTGCGCTCAGCGTTTGATCCGGCGGTTGGCGCAAAGTACGACGAGATTTTCTTGCAGGCGATCGAAGCTCCAATTCTGATTCTTGACGATCTTGGAGCGCAGTCAGCTACGGCATGGGCCGATGAAAAGCTGGATCAGATTCTCACCCATCGCTTCAATCGCCGGCTTCCGACGCTCGTTACTACGGGCATAAGGTTTGATGAGCTTAGCGATCGTTTGCGCACTCGACTCGGTGACCCTTACTTCTCGACTGTGGTCAACATCAAGGCTGGAAGTGGTACACCGGATATCCGTGATTCTGGTCTCGGTAAACGGCTTTCTGATGCGATGACTTTCGATAGCTTCAGTCTGAAGGGTGCGGCCGGAGCTACTGCAGCGCAACGGCGGTCTCTAGCTGAGGCCCACGCCGCTGCAAAGGTCTTCGCGGAAGCTCCGTCCGGGTGGCTGTATCTTGCGGGACCCACAGGTGTTGGCAAAACCCATCTTGCGGCAGCGATCGTTGGCGAAAGCATCACTCAAGGACGAGACGTGTTGTACCGCTTCGTGCCGGATCTACTTGACGATCTTCGGCGATCATACGGACCGGCAGGCGGCAAGTCGTTCGACCATGCGTTTAGTCAGGTGCGAGACGTGGATGTGTTGGTTCTCGATGATCTGGGAGCCGAGGCGTCGACTGCCTGGGCAGAGGAAAAGCTCTATCAACTGATCGTCCACAGGCACGACGCGATGCTGCCTACCGTGTTCACGAGCAGGACTGCTCTCGAATCCATAGGGGAGTCTGAGAGCCGCATTACGAGCCGCTACTCCGAGGCGATTGTTTCGAGGCTCAGCGATGCGAACGTGGTTGCGGAACGCTATCTGTCTGCTCCTGATTTCCGACACCGGGGTGCGACTCCCCGGCCTCGATCGACTTCCAAGAAGTCTTCGCGCAAGTGAGTTTCGACTTTGCCGATGCGGGAGCTGACGACTGCGTATTCTGCTCGATCGTCGCCGGTGAATCCGAAGCAAAATGGGAAGTAAACCCAAGTAGCGGATCGAAAGTTGCCTGCTTTCACAATCGTCTCACGTGGGTACGGGTGATGCTTCTCATCGTTCCGATCGAGCACATGACCCAGCGCGAGTTCTGGACATCCGATACGTTCAGGGAAGCCGCCGAAATGGCAGTCGAAATGGGCGATGCGCATTGTAGTACTGAGGGCTATCGCATTATCTCTAACTTCGGATTGCAGGCACACCAGAGTCAATCTCATGCGCATCTGCATGTCATCTCGGGGGAATCATATTCGCTACGCGACGGGACTCAAAAGTTGGCGCTAAACGTCGCAAGCGATTTCTCAATCGACGAGTTCGATATCGCTGAAACACCGTTCGCAGCGAGGATTTCTCCTGCCGGCTCTCATAGCCAGCGAGACTTGTGGAAATCCAATCAAATAGTGGAAGCAGCAACTATTGCCATGGAAGTTGCCGGCAAGCATTCGCCTGACGGATTTCGCCTTATGTCGACTTTCGAACCGGCGGTATCGGGCAAACGTTCAGCCAGCAATCAGGCCGGGTTGTTTCTACTTGGTGGTGGCCAGCTCGGGCTCTACGGAAGCTCGTACTAGGCGAATCGGGCTGTCGCCATGGTGATAACGGCGATAACCACTAGAACGGCGTTCACGTATCCGAGTGTCGAAAGGCCACGCCTGTAGTTGGCAAGTTGCTCGTCTGTCGCATTCCCTGACTCAAGCCCTCGCCTGAGCCTCGCTGTGAAGGCGCCGGCCATGCCCGACACGACAAATGCCGCCACCGAGGCGATCAGGCCGATAAGTATCATCGTGCCCCAGCCGCCGTTTCCAAGATCGGAAAAACTGCGACCGGGAGTGGTCGAAACGAGGGCCATGCCTGTCACCAAGGTGACGACAGCTGCGATCGTTATCCACAGGCTGTTTAGCTTGCTGATTCGGTTCAGCAGCTGTCGTTGAAGATCGACCGAAGTGGATCTTATTTTCGGTTCAAGTACTACGGCGAGGTAAATCGCCGTTCCCATCCAAAACGAACCCGAGACGATGTGAATTATTCGGGTTACAACTAAACCGACGTCCAATTCGATCCTATCTATATGTCGTGATTGTCAGACTAAACGTGTTGTGCGAGGGCCATGAGGGCAACTGCGATAACGACACCCAGCGCGCCGATTCTGGCGAGCAAGATTCCTTGATCACGTAGCTTGGTCATCTCGCCCGCTTGCTCTGGCGTTGGTGGCCCGGTGAGACTTTTGCCGATATCGGCCATTTTCTTATTGCTGAGCCCCGCAGTGATTCCGATTCCGTAGGCAACTACTGAGAACAGGAATCCGAGCCATATCATCGTTCCCCAATTGGTCGACCAAAGAACATCGAACAGACCGCCCGGTCGGACGCGGAACGCCATAACAATACCGAAAACTATGGTCATGATCGCTGACCCATGGAGAACCATCATTAGCGGCTTGAGCATGTGCGCCATCAGCGCCGGGGCATGCGGTGGTCCGGCCTTGGCAAGCGCTGGCTGGACGACGAACGCTAGGAATACAGCGCTCCCGACCCAAATAGCCCCTGGCAAGATGTGGAATAGCCTGAGAATTGCGATTTCTGCGTCCATAGCCCCCCTCTTTTCAGAATTAATAATCTGAATCCGTGATTTCTAAGCGAAGCCTACCATCCGAGCTTCGTGTAATTGGGAATATTGAAGCCCGTCAACGAGCCATCTCGTTGATTTGGCGATGCCGAGATTCAGTCAGTGAAACCACGATTGTCAACGCAGCAGGGTTCGAACTGCCCGCCGGAATCATTGACACTGATTTCCGTCGAGTGCAACATCGCCGAGTCACTTCTCTATAACCCGATTCCGGTTGTCACTTACTTTTATGAAAATTATGAACATAACCGTCTTCCCACTCGTTAGCCAGCGTCCCGAACTGAGAGTTGGCAAGCCCATTCACCCCAGCTGGTGGGGCTACGACCAAACGCTGATCAGAATCGACACCGAGGGCGGTATCTCGGGCTGGGGATGCACTGGAGTTCGCTGGGAGATGGCGGAGGCTACCAAGAAGGTTCTATGGCCACACTTGATCGGTGAGGACGCCCTGCAACCAGAGTCGGTCACTGAACGACTGCACCAGTGGACGTTCTGGTACGGCCGTGGCGGAGCTGTCACGAGCTACATTGGTGCGGTGAACCATGCTCTGTGGGACATACTCGGCAAGCACACCGGGCTTTCGATTTCACGACTGTTCGGAGGCCGCTACGTCGAGAAGGTGAAGCCGTACGCTTCGATGCTGTTTTCATGGCCGGTCGACGAGATGGTCAGCAGCCTAGAGTCGGGCCTCGAAAAGAATTTTCGAGCATTCAAGCTCGGCTGGGGTACGTTCGGGCGTGAGCGAGACATGAAGCACGACGAAGAGTTAGTCCGCATTGCGCGCAAGACGATTGGCGACGACTCGGAGTTGATGGTCGATCCGGGTGGATCAGACGTATTCTGGCACGGTGATTTCAAGTGGGCTGTCGAGGCCGCAAAGATGCTCAAGGATTACAACGTTTCGTGGTTTGAAGAGCCGCTTCGAGCCGACGACATCGAGGGCTACAAGCGTTTGACGGAGATTTCGCCCGTGCGGATTGCCACCGGAGAAGTAATTCGTGGAAGGCTGAATTTCGAGCCGTTCATCAGCCAGAAGGCGTGCGACATTCTTCAACCCGACCAGACGATCTGCGGGGGACTTTCTGAGTCTCGAAAAATCTGGCAGGCTGCCTACGACAACAACGTTCAGGTTGTGATGCACGGGTGGAACACTGCCGTTGGAGCCGCTGCCGATCTGCAGCTATCGGCGTCTATGCCGAACGGGCGATATCTTGAGTACTGGCACCCGGCTCCATACGTGAGCGGGATTCTTGCTGAGCCCATGCTTCTCGACGATGACGGAATGCTGCCGATTCCGGATGGTCCCGGCCTTGGCATCGAGATCGACGAGGAAGCGGTAATCGCACACGGCAAGGGTGCTGACGACTACGGCGCGCTGTAACCAATTACTGACTAACGAACATCGGCCACGATAGGTCGAATGAATTTCACGATATTCGAACGGAAACCTTAATGGCAATCAACGGTAAGTGGCGATACGAAGACCTGACCTGGGCCGAGATGAATCAGGCAGTGGAGGCAGGATTGATTCCTGTGCTTCCAGTCGGAACGATGGAGCAGCACGGTCCGCACTTACCAGTGAAGATGGACAGATGGACCGCCACGGAGGTCGCCCGCGCCGCTACCGAGCAACATCAGGATCGTTTGCTGTTTATGCCGCCCGTGGCGTACGGCTACACCACGCACGTGATGGACTTCCCGGGTTCGGTGACGATTCACTACGAGACGTTCATCCGGTACATCGTCGATATTCTCAAGTCGCTGGCGTACCACGGGTTCAGCCGGATCATCGTTATCAACGGTCATGGCTCCAACATGCCACCGCTCGATCTTGCTTGCCGACGCGCCAATGTCGAAACCGATGCGAACGTGGCGCTAACATCGTGGTGGAATCTCACGGCTGTCGACCCCGAGTTCATGGCGACCTGGCGCGAGTCAGGATTCCCGGGCGGGTGTGCTCACTCTGGAGAGGCTGAAACCTCGATGGCTCTGCACATGAACGCGGACCTGATCCAGATGGACAAAGCGGTTAACGAGGACATCAAGTTCCACGAACACAAGTCGCCGTACCAGTGGGTCGATTTGTGGGGAGCGGGTGCGGTTTCGGTTACTTCATGGACCAGCGAGTACACCGATTCGGGTGTTTGCGGTGACGCTCTTCTCGCCACTCCTGAGAAGGGAAAGGCGCTGTTCAACGAGGCAGTTAAGAATTTGATCGGCTGGTCGAACGAGTTCTACTCTCGTGAGGTGATGACTCGCAAGGACCACCACACGGCGCAACCACTCTCCGATTTACCAGGTTGAGGGAGAATGCCAACGTTGTCAGCACCCATCGGCAGCACGCGACACCACCCCAGATCCATCGATTACGATTACGAAGTTTATCCCGATGAAAATCGGGACTCGGGACGCGTAATGGTCACCCTACTCGAACGTGATTCCGACTTTTACTGCTCCGTCTGTTCGCTCTCCGGCGATGCGGAACGCGCGGTCGATTTCGGAGATGTTTATCCGATGCGAAATGATCGGTTCAACGTCGATCTCACCTGAGCTGATGAGCCGCACTGACTCAACATAGCTCGGCAAGCCCGGTTCATCCTGCGAGCCCAGCACAGTGAATGCATCGGCACGAATCTTGAACATCTGGGAGTAGTCGAACGGAACCGGCTCTTCGGATTCTGGCAGCCCAAACAGCACGACCTTGCCTGCCTGGCGAACGAGGTGGAACACCTGCGAAAGAGTTGGAGTCGAGCCGACGGCTTCTATTACGAGGTCGGATCCCGCGCCGCCGGTCAGGTCTTTCACGGCCTGTGTCGCAGCATCACCAGTCACATCTATCATCTGGTCGGCTCCGTACCGAGGTCCCAGCTCGCGGCGCCATGCCAGCGGTTCGATCGAAATGATTCTCTCGGCTCCGAGATTCTTCAGCGTGAAGTCCCAGAAAAGTCCAGCGCTCCCCTGCCCAACAACGACGCAGGTCTGGCCTTCCAATGATGCTGGGAGTTGTTTTGCTGCGTAGACAACCGTTCCCAGTTGCTGGGCCAGCGTAACTGTGTCCAGATCGACGTCGGGATCGAGTTTCAGGACATGCTCGTCATCCACAGCCTGATAATCGGCGAAGCAGCGTGAATCCCAAATAAAAGGCACGGTAAGAACCAGATCACCCTCCGAAAAGCGCGAAGAACGAGATTCGACTACCCTGCCAGCCGCCTCATGACCGGTATGACCCGCCATGGCTGGAAAGGAGTGCATGCCCCAGCCCGTGTTGACCATGTGCAGATCGCTGCCACAGATCGAAGCGGCGAGCGTTCGCACCAGAACCTCGCCATCCTTGATTTGCGGGATTGCGACTTCCGCGCAGCGAATCACTCCCAGTTCCGTCGCAATCGCAGCCCGCATTTTTCCGTTTGAGCTGGCCATTTACGAGTAAGCCGTTAACTCGGTGCCATGTGCAGTCCACATCTCGTCGAACATCTCTCGGATCTCGCCGAGCGACAGAACAGCTGAAGTCAGTGGGTCGAGTGCGATTGCGTGGAACGCAGCTTCCTTGTCACCATCGAGGATCGCCTGTGTCGCAAGCTGCTGGACAGCCTGGTTCGAGCGGCTAAGCGCTGCAAGTTGACCCGGCAGTTCGCCAACTGCCATGGGATGGAACCCGAGCTTGTCGATGAGGATCGGGACTTCGACGCTACTCAGGTTGAGGAGGTTGTCGATCAGGCCTTCGTTCGGGACGTTGCCGTTGATGACCGTTGGGCGGTCAGACTCCATCGCTTCGATTATCCGGCAGGCATATTCTTCTGATCGCTCAGCGGTCAAGCGCTTGTCTGAGTTTGCATCCTCTACAAGCTGCGTGTAGTGGTCGTCGACTCGGGTCGTGCGGCGTTGTAGATCCTGTCGAATCTGGTTCAGGTTGAAGTCTTCGATCACGTCTTCGTTGGTACGGAAATACGGTGTGTATTCCGACATGTGACGAGTCGACTCCGTGACGAAGTATCCGAACTGTTTCATCACCTCAAATCGCACGGTGTCGCGAGAGAAGATTTCTGGATTATCCATTGCGTCGAATAGCTGAGGGTACGCGTCCTGGCCGTCTACCTCAAAGCGCAGGAACCACGCGAGGTGGTTGATACCGGCAACCCAGCCCTTCACACGGTCTTTGGACACACCGATGTAGTCGGCAAGATCGGCCGTGGTGTGCTGAACACTATGGCAGAGCCCGATTGTCGGGACGTCGGTTGCCTCTGCGATGGCCCAGCAGGCTATCGCCATGGGATTCGTGTAGTTGAGCAGCGTGGCGTTCGGTGCGACGTCCTCGATGTCTTCGCAGATGTCCATGAGAACGGGAGCCGTTCGAAGAGCTTTGAATACTCCACCGGGGCCTACCGTGTCGCCCACCGACTGGTCTACGCCGTACTTGAGTGGAATCGCTATGTCCCGCTCATAACTGTCACCGACCCTGATGGTGGTCATGACGTAGTCAGATCCATCGAGTGCTTCGCGTCGATCTGGCGTGGTCTCGATTTTAATGTTGGTTCCGGTGTCGCGGGCGATCTTGTTTGCGAACTTGCTCATCAGAGCGAGGCGCTCGGGATCGGTGTCCATCAGCGAGACAGTCGCATCGTTTAGTTCCGGTACGCAGACGATGTCCTGTAGCAATCGTCGTGCAAACACGACGCTGCCGGCACCAATAAGTGAAATCTTTGCCAAGACGAATATTCCTCACGCTTTAGATAACTCGAAACTACCGAGACGATACGGCAAGCTAACATACGTTTATATACAGCGACCAGACTCGCCAGACCCTAATGTGCAGAGCCGGAACTAACTGGCGCCCAACTCTTTCAGAATGGCGGTGCCACGCTTGATACCCCGTGCATCGAACGTGGCTTTGGCATCGAACATGCCACCCGATAGGTTGGCAGCGACAAACGTGTTCGAGTGGGTCAGTTCGCGACGGAACCGGCGTGCGAACTTGTTTGGCTGCGGCCTTTCTGTCGAAACAAAGAAGGCATCTCCGACCCGCATTACCTGGAGACCCGACGTTTCATCGGTGCGGATCGAAACTTCAACGTTCCGACGCTGGGTGGTTTCGGCTGCACCGTTGGCGGCCTGAGTTGCCAGCAGAAGCCCCATTGCATGCACATCCTGGGCTGCCCGCTCGGAGTGAGTCGGATCCGGGTTATCGTCCCACCAGTCGTATGGTCGAATATCGTGCGAAGGCGCCTGCGAAAAGAGTGTCAGACCTCCTCCGTTTTGTTCGATCGCCCATGACGCATAGCCCGGGTAATCTGCGGTCCACATCGTCGACGCCCCGAGAATCGTCGCCGGGCAGGCAAAGTTCACAACACGGGCAATTCCGCTGCCGTCAGCGCGGTTGATTGCAAGGACGAACAATGCGGCGTTTCCGGGACGGCCCGGTCCTGCGATGAAGGTAGAGACGTCGGGCAGAAGAGTTCCGGTTGAACCCATCGACGCCGGTTCGAGGGCGCCAATTGCTGCCGTTACGGCCCCAGCGATCTGTTCTGGAAGATAGGCAGAATAGGCAGAATATTGTGGATCGTCTCGCCAGAGGGGCGGGCTTGTAGCGTTGCCGGTTGCCGTCAACCAGACTGAACTGGCATCTATACCAGCGTCTTTTCCTGCGGCTGATTTGATTGACGCAGATAGTGCCGATGACAATCCCCACACATCGAGGCTGACCAACACGACTCGCGTTCCCTTCGAATCGAGGACTACTACTCTCGCTAGCAGATCGTCGAGCACGCCAGTCGACGCACGCGCACCATGCTCGGGGCCGTCGATAACGAATCCTACTGGAGGCGTAATCACTGCCCTGCCCGCTCCCGCGAGGAACAGATCAGGATCGGTTTTACCAGCCATTTCCAGAACCATTCAGAAACCCGTCTCGGAATAATCGCTGCAAGTCAGGTAACGATAATAGCTGTTAGTTCACATGCCCTGAGTGCCAATTTCACCGCTAGGTGATACGCTCCGCTGCGTTCTCAACCAATCGCAGGAGATGCTTGAAGATGGCTGGATCTGACCAGTTTGAAATATTCTATGACGATTTTCGGAGGATTCTGGGAGCAAGCCCAAATCTGAAACTACTGGCCGATGATCTCGTATTTGCCGAGGGCGTGTGCTGGGTACCGCTTAAAAACAAGGTGATAGTTAGCGATCTGCCCAACAATCGAATTGTCAGTTGGAGCGAGTCTGAGGGTTTCGGAATCTACCGCGAGCCATCGGAGTGCTCGAACGGCAACACAATAGACCTCGAAGGTCGAATAATCTCCTGTCTTACTCGTGATCGCGCCGTTGTGCGAGAAGAGCACGATGGCAGCATGACGGTGGTCGCCGATTCGTTCGACGGTGGAAAACTGACCTCGCCCAATGATGTAGTCGTGAAGTCAGACGGCTCTATCTGGTTCACCGATCCTGATTACGGTTTTCTTGTTCCGGAGATTGGCCATGGCGATATTCCCGAGCAGGATAGAAATCGAGTGCTGCGAGTTGATCCTGACTCGTTAGAAGTAACGATGGTCAGCGAGGATTTCGACAAGCCGAACGGCATAGCGTTTTCACCTGACGAATCGGTCATGTACGTAGGCGAAACGGGTCGGACACACGGCGAGTTTCGAGGCCACAAACTGATGGCATTCGATGTGGCGGGCGACACATTGGAAAATCCAAGACTTTTTGCCGAAATCGACCCGCACGTGCCGGACGGCTTCAGGACTGATGTCGATGGCAATATCTGGATCGCTGCGGGTGATGGGGTACAGGTGTTCAACCCGAACGGCGACATGCTAGGTAAGATTCACACCCCTGAGGTGGCGGCCAACCTGTCGTTTGGTATGTCCGACAATCAGACATTGTTTATCGGCGCAACCAGCTCTATATGGAGCATTGAACTGAATACTGCCGGATCTACTCGGCATGCTGGTTAACACGACCAGCCTTCAACAGACAAATCACGAAATCGAGAAATACCGCAGATGACAGCAGAACCCAAGACTTTTCCAAATCACCGCTCGCAGATCCTCGCCGAAGACCTTCGAGAAGGAATCGAAGTAATCGACGATCGGTTCCTCGACTTGATCGACGTTGCCGCCGAAATCTCGAAGCACTGGACAGGCTGCGAGTGGGCTGAGGGTCCGGCCTACTTCCCGGAGGGTGATTACGTTGTGTGGTCGGATATCCCTAACAACCGGATACTGAAGTTCGATGCCGGTAGGGGACACACGACGGTATTTCGCGAGCCGTCGAACAACACGAACGGCCACTACCGTGATCAGCAGGGTCGACTCGTTTCTTGCGAGCACTCAGCCAACCGTATTTCCCGCACCGAAGCAGACGGCACGATCGTGACTCTGGTCGATAAATGGCAGGGTGGGCGTTTGAATTCGCCGAACGATCTTGTAGTGAAATCTGACGGGACTATCTGGTTCACTGACCCTCCTTACGGGATTCTCTCGAACCGAGAGGGTAATCAGCGGGACTCGGAACTCGACGGCAATTACACGTACCGATTCGACCCGGAAACGAAGGATCTTTCGGTGGTCGACAATGTTGGTGACCGCCCGAACGGACTTGCCTTTTCACCGGATGAAAACCTGTTCTATCTGGCCGACACCGGCGATCCGAGGGACATTACCGTGTTCGATGTGAGTGAAGACGGTAAGACCCTGTCGAACCGCCGACAGTTCGCTGCGGTTCGACCCGGAGCATCGGATGGCTTTCGTGTTGATGAACAGGGCAACATATGGACAAGCGCTTTAGACGGCGTGCAGTGCTACTCGCCAGACGGCACGCTGCTCGGGAAAATTCTGATTCCTGAGCAGGCAACGGCGAATCTAGTGTTCGGCGATAAGGACGGCAAACGCATCTACATCTGCGGCGACACCTCGCTTTACTCAATCAGGGTCAAGGTCGCCGGAGCACATCGATACTGGTAGGCACGGCAGGCCAGAACGGATAATCAACTCAATTACGGCGGCGGCTCGGTGGCGAAATTACTGATTTACAGCGAGAATGTTTGCATCACATTTCTTACGGAATATCTGGACAGGCTGGTTCGAAATGAAAGTGGCAATCGGCGCCGACCACGGCGGTTACGATCTCAAAGGCGATTTGACGAAGGTACTCGAGAGTCTCGGACACGAGGTGCTCGACAAGGGCGCGCACGAGTTCGATGCAGAGGACGACTTCCCTGACTTCGCAGCCCCGGTAGCGGCAGCAGTTCAGGCTGGTGAGGTTGAAAGAGGCGTCATTCTCTGTGGAAGTGGGGTTGGTGCTGCGATTGCAGCAAACAAGTACCCCGGTGTTCGTGCCGGGCTCTGCCACGACACTTACTCTGCCGGGCAGGGAGTCCGACACGACGACATGAACGTACTTTGTCTCGGTGCCAGGGTGATTGGCGTGGCGCTTGCTGAAGACCTTGTGAAGTCGTTCATGGCTGCGAATCTTGAGGCAAACGAACTAAGATTCCTACGTCGGCTCGAAAAGGTAGCTGCAATCGAGAAAGACCAGATCTCAAAAGGCTAGCCAACGGCCAGAAGTGCTTATCGGTGACTGTAAACAGGAAACATATGAACAACATTCAGAAAGCCCTTGAGAACGGCCAGTCGATCTGGCTCGACTCGATTAGCCGGGACATGCTCCGTTCGGGTGAACTTCAGAAGTTCATCGACCTGGGTGTGACCGGGGTGACGTCAAACCCTTCGATTTTCGATAAGGCCCTCGCTGAGAGCGATACCTATGACGAGTCGCTGCTCGAGTACGCGAAAGACGGCGCTGATCGTCAGACGATTTTCGAAGGTCTGGCAGTTGACGATATTCGTGACGCCGCAGATGTTCTTAGACCTGTTTACGACAATGCCAGCATGCGAGACGGCTTCGTAAGCATCGAGGTATCACCAACTCTTGCTGATGACACCGACGGCACCATTACCGAGGCTCGACGAATCTGGGGTGCAATCGATCGACCTAACGTGATGATCAAGGTTCCCGGCACCCCAGCTGGCGTTCCCGCGATCAAAATGCTTATTTCTGAAGGCATCAACGTCAACGTCACTCTGCTGTTTTCCATCGACGCCTACATCGCCGCAGCGAACGCCTACATCGAGGGTCTTTCCGAGTTCGCCTCGGCGGCTCGAGGTATGACCGCTGGCATTGCGTCGGTCGCATCTTTCTTTGTTAGCCGGGTTGATACATCGGTCGACAATGCCCTTCCAGAAGGTCACGAGCTTCAGGGAAAAATCGGGATCGCAAACGCTAAAGTTGCATACGCCCGATTCAACGAGATATTCGATCGGAAACTTGGTGGTGGTGGCAACTTCTTCCCGCTCCACACGACCGGAGCCCAGGTCCAGCGACCGTTGTGGGCTTCTACTGGAGTAAAGAACCCTGCCTACCCGGACACGATGTATGTCGATGGCCTGATGGGTCCCGATACCGTCAACACAGTCCCGGAAGCGACTATGACGGCGTTCAGCGACCACGGTAATCCCGGCTCGGATCTTACGGTGGGGCTTGAGGAAGCACAGGCTCAGCTTGCGGCGCTGGCAGAAGCCGGTGTGTCGCTCGATTCGATCACGGATGATCTGCTTGTTGACGGCGTGAAGGCATTTGCGGATTCTTACGAATCGCTGCTGGGTCGGATCGACGAGAAGCTGAAAGTTGTTAATGCGTAGGTAATACGCAGACGAGTAGTTTAGACCCGTAACCACAAGCTCATTGACCGTTCGGAGAAGCGCAAGAATGCCCCAACACCAGCAATTGATAGCAGACGCACTGCAGCGACTGCTGGACGAGTCATTTGCTTCTCGGCTGTGGCAGCGCGATCCGGATCTCTGGTCTGCTCCGTCACTCGGTGGAGACCCCGCTGACCAGACGCTTGGCTGGCTCGATTTGCCAATGCGGCTCCCGATGCTGGCCGAGCAATTCGAGGGGCTATCAGGCCAACTTACCGCCGATGGCTTCACCGATGTTGTGGTGCTCGGAATGGGCGGTAGCAGTATGACGCCGCTAACGCTCAGCAGTCTTTTCGCTGATCAATCAGGCGGATCTTCCACCCTTCGTTTACATGCTCTGGACACAGTGAACCCGGCGACAGTTAGCGAGATATCCGAGCGGCTCGATTTGAGCAATACACTGTTCTTCGTATCCAGTAAATCTGGCACGACAGTTGAGCCACTGAGCCTGGAGTCGTATTTTCGGTCGGCTATGTCGGACGATTCCGATCTATCTGCAAACAGGCGAAACTTCATCGCACTCACTGATCCGGGAACTCCGCTTTCGGATCGAGCGCGGGCCGGGGAATTCGGAACCTGGGTTTCGACGCCCGAGAACGTTGGCGGAAGGTTCTCAGCCCTAAGTGCATTCGGGATGATGCCAGCTGCGGCTATCGGGCTGAACATACGGGAATTCGCTGAATCCGCTGGACGTATGGCCCAGAAATGCCAGACAGATTCGGAGTCGAACCCGGGCCTCGAACTCGGTGCATTCATGGCGGCGAACGCGCTTTCTGGTCGGGATAAAGTCACATTGCTCACGGCCCCCGAGTTTTCAGCGTTTGGGATGTGGGTCGACCAGCTGCTGGCCGAATCGACAGGCAAAAACGGAAAGGGTCTGGTGCCGATAACCGGTGAGCCAATGCTGGCACCTGATCAGTACGGGAACGACCGGCAGTTCGTGGTGTTCGAAACCCGAAATGCCACCTCGCAATTTGAACGAATAAGCGGGGAATTGGAGGCTGTCGGACACCCGGTGCTGACTATCAGCATGCCCACTTCGAACAGATATGACATTGCTGGTGAGTTTTTCAGATGGCAGTTCGCCACGGCCATTGCGGCAGCTCTGATGGACATTTATCCGTTCGACCAGCCAGATGTCGAGACGGCGAAAGTTAAATCTCGAGAGTTACTTTCGCATTCTGCGGTAGATATCGACACCGTTGAGATGAAGCACGCACTCGGCACCGTCAAAGCGGCTCAATCACCCGGCTACGTGGCTATCGTTGCGTTTCTCCCGGAGTCGCCTGAACTCACGGCTGCATTCATGCTATTGCGAAAAAACATCTCGATTAATACCGGCATGGCCACTACTTTCGGGTATGGTCCCCGCTATCTTCATTCGACGGGACAGCTTTACAAAGGCGGGCCACAGAACGCTACGGTTCTAGGCTTCGTATCAGGGAAAGAGGATGATCTTGCCGTGCCAGGCGCGGGTTTCACTTTTGGTCAACTGACTGAAGCTCAGACTGGTGGTGATTTTATTATTATGGCAGAAGGCGGTCAGACAGTTTTACCGATCCGGCTTGGAAATAACCCGGCTGGAGAAATTGATACTGCCGCAAAGGAACTAATCAACTAGAACGGCCCCCACATGGAGACCTTCACATGACTAGCTCGCACACAGAAACAGAACCTATTTACTTTGTCGCACTGGATGACCGCGTCGACATTTGCGCAGAGGTACTTGCCACAACCGGCGAGCCGACGGCGGCAGATCGAGAGCATGCGGCGGATCTAAAACGCGTTGTGTTCGACGGTATTATTACGGCGATTGAGCACGGTCTGGCAAAGTCTAGCGTGGGTTTGTGGGCAGATAGCGACCTTGGTGAATCGGTGCTTCTGAGGGCCAAGGCGATGTCCATGACCACGGCTTCCTCACCGGGGAGCGGTCCTCATTCATTGGGAAAGCTGAATGTCGATTACACCGCTGTTCAATTGACCTTCAACCCGGATGGTCCCGAAGAAGCCCACGAAGAACTTCTGACGAGGCTGAAGATTGTTTCCGACAAAGCAAAAGACGAGTCGGTCCCTCTGTTGATCGAGTTGGACACCGTTCCAACCGAAACTCAGATCGAGATGTACAGCACTGTTTCTGATGCACGTGCGATGTCGCTCCTATCCGCGATCCAACAGCTTCAAAATGCAGGCGTTGATCCGGCAGTGTGGGCATTTGAGCCGGCCGAGGACGACGTGTTCACTTCGGCTATCGCAGCCCAGGCACACCTCGATGACCGCACCAACAAAGTGTTGTTTGTCGTCTCTGGTGAGCTAGCGGCGGGACAGATTGGTTCAGATCTCATCGAAGACGAAAAACAGGTAGTGCAACTCGCAGCCCGCACCCACGGTGTATCCGGTGTCCTGGTCGGGCCCGGCTTCTACTTCCGGCATCTTGTTCAGTTGCAAGAAGGCATTATCGAACGTAGTGAAGCCACTGACGTTATAGCCTCGCACCTCAGCGAAATCAGCGGAATTTTCGAAAAGTCCCGATCCACCTCAGAGGTCTTGTAAACACTCAGACATGCCCGATCAATCTGTTTCTGGTAGCCGGATTAGCGCGTTCATTTTCGATCTCGATGGCACACTCGTCGAGACTGAGCAACTAAAAGCCCTTTCGTACGCTAATGTCGTTGGCGATCTCACTGGAGCACGCATCCCGGATCATCGGGCGTTCGAGCTTTACGAGCGCATCGTCGGCTCGACAGACGAGATGGTGTGCCGGCAGATGATCGAAGAGTTCGGCATTTCAGAAGCCCTTGAGCCGGTCGACGGTGAGCTCTGGAAACGCCTACATCAGATTCGTATGGATGAGTATAGCGACAACGACGGCGCTCCCGAGCGCTTACAAGCAAACGTCTACCAGCACAACGTCGACTTGCTTCGCAACCAGAAAATGATCGGGAGGACCGTTTCGGTCGCAACATCTTCGTTTAGCGATGAGGCTAAGCGAGTGTTGGACGCTCTGGGGATACGTGTGTTGCTCGACGACGTGGTTGGCCGCGACGCCGTGAGAAAACCCAAACCCGATCCCGAGATCTACCTACTTGCCATGTCTCGACTTGGTGTATCCCCTGAAGAGGTGATAATCATTGAGGATTCATCGATAGGGACCGAGGCTGCGATGGCCTCGGGAGCGGCGTGGATATGCGTCAGCACTCCGTTTTCTCGCCAGGCAGTTGAGGCAACTTCGTGGCTCGACCAGGATTGGGTTGTGCATGATCCAGCTAAACTCAATGAAACTGTTAAACGCAGAATCGAATTGGCAGACAAGATCTGATCGACCGCAGCACACAGCGGATCGGCCGGAGTGTTCCGGAGCATAGGTATGAAACTCGGTATGATTGGCCTCGGCCGCATGGGCGGCAATATGACCGAACGGCTGCTGAACGACGGGCACGAAGTTGTGGTGTTCGATCCTGACAAAACGACTGTAGAAGCCGTTGGAAGCAAGGGTGCTTCTACGGCGAATTCACTTGCAGACGTCGTCGGCCAACTCGATGCACCGCGGACCGTATGGGTGATGGTGCCTTCAGGCGATATTACCGAGCAGACCGTTAACGACCTCGTCGGGCTGCTCGAAGCAGGCGACACGCTGATCGACGGTGGGAATTCGAACTACAAGGAATCGCAAAAGCGGGCCGACGCCGCGGCACTGAACGACATCGATTTTCTCGATTCAGGAACCAGCGGGGGTGTCTGGGGTCTCGCAAATGGATACTGCCTTACAGTCGGTGGCAGTCGGGCTGCATACGATCGTAACCGACAGATATTCAAGACGCTGGCGCCGGATGATTCTGACGGAAATTTGTACGTGGGCCCAAGCGGTTCTGGTCACTATGTCAAGATGATTCACAACGGTATCGAGTACGGGCTGATGCAGGCCTACGCCGAAGGGTTCGAGCTTCTTGCGGCCAAGGAAGATTTTGGTCTGGATCTTGGGGCGATAGCCGAAAACTGGACACGTGGCAGCGTGATCAGGTCGTGGCTACTCGATCTCACGATCGATGAACTGGAGAAGGACCCGGGGCTCGAGTCCCTCAGTTCCTATGTCGAGGACTCGGGCGAGGGGCGATGGACTGTCGATGCGTCTATCGAGCTCGCAGTACCAGCACCGGTGATCACGGCTGCGCTTCAAATGCGATTCAGGTCGAGACAAACCGACCCACTTGGTGGCAAAATGTTGGCAGCAATGCGAAACGGTTTCGGAGGCCACGCTGTAAAAAAGGCTGAAGACTAATCATGGTGAACAACGACTATCCAGCTCCTCCTCACTATCCGTTGATCAACACCCAGATGATGACGGCGCGAGAACTGCGCGAAACTCTTGAAGACCTGTGGGCATGGGTGCATGAGGCTGAAATGGCACCGGAGTCTATAGCACCCGACGACCAACTGATCCTGGAGGTTCGGCAGCAGATGAGAGTCATCATTTCCGAACGCGTGGAGCGGCACTCCGAAGAGACGGGACGAACCGCCGAATAACTATCCGAGCAGCCTATCCGAGCAAACGGGTGTAAAGTTCGGTCTGCCGTTCGCGGGCACTTGCGTATATGTCGTATTTAGCCGGGTCGGGTTCGTACGTTTCGGCTATGTGTGCAGGATATGTGTCGAGGCTGTCCCAGATCCCAAGTGCGTTCAATGCCAGGATGGCCGTCCCGCGACTGGTGTCCTGCTGTTCAGCCGAGACCCCGAGCGGAACACTGAGCACGTCGGCCATTGTTTGGAGCCACCACGACGAGTTCTGGATCGCACCGCCGCTGGCGATCATCTGATACCCGGTGGCCAAGCCCGGAAGCAACAGGTCGGCGACCATTGCGAAGCGATACGAAACCGATTCGAGCATGGCCTGAAGAATCTCGATAGGCGTGGTCGAAACCCTTATTCCTCCAAGAGCTCCAGTTGCCGATGTCGACCATCCGGTTGCCCTCTCGCCAGCGATAAATGGCAGGACGTTTATTCCGTGTGCTGCCGGTTTCAGTTTCGCCAACTCGGAGTTCAGTTGCTCGATCGGCGGTAGTCGCAGATTATCGATAGCCCACTGGTAGATGTTTCCACCTTCAGAGAACGACCCGCCGAGCATATTTCGCTCAGCTCCGAGTTGATACGCCCAGAGCCCCTGTGGAACATCAGGAGCCGGTCTCTGGCTGAGTACGCGCATGGCTCCGGTAGTGCCTACCGTGATTGCGACCCTTGATTCATCTACACAGCCGGAACCGACACTAACCGCGGCTCCGTCTCCAACGGAAAGAAAGAATGGCAGTTCAGCCAGAGCAGGCCAGCGATTACGGTATTTGTTTGCCAGCCCCTGTTCTGAATCGCTCCACGGAGCAATCTCAGGGAGGTTCAACTCGTCGATTCCGAGATGGTCCAGCAGCCCTTGATCCCAAGTCAGTTCATGACGATTCAGCAGCCCGCTCCAGGAGGCAACACAGTAGCTCGACTTTACGTCCTGTCGGCCAAACCATTTCGAGAACATGTAGGTGGACAGATCAACGTACAGGTCGATTTGCTTTGTTATTTCTGGTTGGGTTCTTTGCAACCACCTGATCCGGCCGGGCAGGTATGAGGTGTGCTGAATCACCCCGGTTCGGTCATATACGACAGGGAGGTCCAGTTCTTCTCGAAGACGATCTACATCGGGAGCACTACGGGTGTCGGCGTATGTGTAGACCGGGGTCAGTGGATTGCCAGCAGAGTCGACGCCCAGCACGGTGCTTGCCATGCAATCGAAGCCAACGCCGACGATCTGCGACGTGAGTCCGCTGGCTTTTCCTAGAACCGATTCGATCGCACTTTCGACAGCGCTACGAATCTGGTCAGCGTCCTCTTCAGATGTGCCATCGGAGGCCACTGTCTGGCTATGAGGGATAGTTGTTTCTGTGCCAGCGACACTCCGTGCGTACGAATCGAATAAGCCCGCCTTCACAGAAGACGTGCCGATATCGACTGCCAGTACGTAAGGCGATTCGTATTCGCTCATCACACCGTTCGTCCTCGCCAGAATAATCAGGATTAATTCCGGCTGAAATGCTCAGGAAATCAGATATTTCTCGACCAGTGATTGGTCGATTTCAATGCCGAGACCAGGTTTGTCGGTAACCTCGAAGAACCCGTTTTGGGGTTCATAGACTTCCGAGGTTATCGAGTTTTTAACCTCGTTTGCCTTGTGACTGTGCTCCATGATCATGAAGTTCGAGCAAGAAGCTGAATATTCGACGGTAGCCGCTACCGACAGGATTCCACCGCCGCCAACATGAGGTGCCACCGGGATGTTGTAGGTATCGGCAATCGTTCCGATTCGGTGCCCCTCAGTGATGCCTGTGCGCGCTATATCGTGCATCACAATATCGTAGGAGCGCCGCTCGAATGCCTCTCGCATTTCGTAGCGAGTACGACTCCACTCACCGATAGCCACCGCCATGTCGAGAGCCTCCGAAAGTGCGACGGCTCCCGGAATATCTTCAGGGTAGAGGGGCGACTCAAGCCATGTGAAATCGAGTTTTTCCAGTTCACGACCCAGCTTGATTGCACTTGAAACAGACTGTCGCATGTGAACGTCGCACATCAGCATGATGTCCGGGCCAACCCTCTTGCGGACGGCCCGGGCGATATCGGCGACCGCATCTCCATCAACTATCAGGTGGAGCTTGAGGGCTTTGTAGCCGTAACCAACGTGTTCCTCTGCAGTATCAGCGACTTTGTCGGCATCAGTTCCGCCAATACCTGCATACAGCTTGATTTTGTCGCGGTAGCGGCCCCCGGCGAGTTTGTGTACCGGCTTTCCGGTCGCCTTACCGACAATGTCCCAGAGGGCTATGTCGGTGCCTCCGATGGCATCGACGTAAAAGCCGGTTGGGTGTCCCCGTTCACGCATTCCACCGTAGTTACGGGTCCAGATCACCTCGATATCGAATGGATCCCGCCCGAGGATCATCGGACGAACGAGGTCTTCGATAATCGCTTGAGTAGTCCGGGGTGACACCGGTGTTTGCGCCTCGCCCCAGCCGACGATACCGGTGTCGGTCTCGATCTTGATCACGGTTGTTTCGTGATTCTTCGAGTAGATCGAAGTGAAAGCCTCTTTATCGACGTAGTAGTCACCGAAATCTATTACAGCCGGTTTGTCGCTGCCCTCGGCCTCGTCGTCCTTACGAACGCGAATCGGAAAGGCAGTGATTTCTTTGATCTTCAAGTGCTATGAGGGTCTTTTGATTGCTTGCTGGTGGTGGGGGCGGTCCGGCGAAATCGGACTAGGAGTCTTGCATTTTCTCTGGAATCATCATTTCGAAAAATTCGATTTTCGAACCGACGATGAGATCGCGGGCTTCAGCACCGAACTTGTTGGCTTCCGCAGGGGATTTCACGCCATCACCGGCACGATAAGGCGACTGTATCGATTCGTCGGTCCACTCCATGTAGACCCGATTGCTTTCACCGGGAATAGTTCCGCCATTGAAATAGACACGAACTTCGGAGCGCTGACCGACAGCGGAGTAGGCATCGCCTTGCTGTTTCATAAGGGTTGCAACTTTGCGGGCCATACCGGGTTTTACATCGTATACACGTCTGATCACGTACATTATTTTTCTCCTTGGCTGCTTGCTAACTCTTGGGAAGCGGGGTATTTCGATCGGATTCGCCCTTATCTTGTAGGCGATTTCGACACTGAACTTCGTCAAAGTACATCTTGAACCTGTAGCGAGTACGAGTAAATGGGTGCATACAAGTTTCACCGTAAAATCACGCCGATTTTTCTAATATCAGCGATATCATTAGGGGGTTATCGGAAATTTAGTTACAAGCAGGGTAAAACCTGTTCGACTGGAGCAATGGATGAAGATCGGCGCCCCAAGGGAGTCAAATCCCAATGAGCACCGCGTGGCATTGGTACCGGAGACCGTTGAGCGACTTGTCAAAGCTGGCCACGAGATATTTATTGAGGAAGGTGCTGGCATACGAGCTGGTTTCCCTGATTCCGCCTATTCAGAGGCGGGTGCAAAAACGGCATCAGCAACCGAAATGGCGGGATCGATGGACATTTTCGTTCACGTCCAGCCACCAACCA
>Ga0302123_10000654_pt1 | contig 26614 bp, 21 predicted proteins | sample CB21_321_MG_FD_203109 | JGI IMG/M metagenome (GOLD analysis project Ga0302123, IMG submission 203109) | Marine microbial communities from Western Arctic Ocean, Canada - CB21_32.1 | ecosystem: Environmental > Aquatic > Marine > Oceanic | place: Canada: Western Arctic Ocean | collected 2017-09-28 | reverse complement strand
TGAATCTCTTCGCAAAGAAGTTGGTTATTCTCGTGGAGGATGCCCGTTTTCGAAATTTGTTTGCATGAATAGTGGTTCTGAATCTGTAACTTTAGGCATGAGAATAGCTGATGTTAATGCAAATAATATGACTGGTCCCAAAGGGCGTCATGAAGGTAAACCAATCAAGCAGATTGCCTTAAAACAGGCATTCCATGGTAGAACGCAACGCCCTGCGGCAATTTCAGACTCCTGTAAAAAACCTTACATCAATAATCTTGCAACTTTCCGTGACCGTGAAAGTATAATTATAGTTGAGCCTAATAATATTGAAGACTTACAATCAGCATTTTCTAGAGCAGAATCCGCAGGATTCTTCATTGAACTTTTAGCTTTGGAGCCAGTACAAGGAGAAGGTTCTCCTGGACAAGATATCAGTCGCGAATTTTATGATGAAGCTCGTAGGTTAACTTCTGAGCACGGAAGTTTATTGTTAGTCGACTCCATTCAAGCAGGATTCCGAGGTAAAGGATGTCTTTCTATTGTCGATTATCCTGGTTTCCAAACTGCTGAAGTCCCTGATCTAGAAACTTGGTCCAAAGCACTTAACGCCGGGCAGTATCCTCTTTCTGTACTTGGTCTCTCTGAGCATGCCGCTGAGTTGTATGTGGTTGGAATATATGGCAATACTATGACGACTAATCCCCGTGCTCTTGAGACTGCAGTCGAAGTTCTAAGCAAAGTTACTCCTGAAATGCGTGCAAATATTCTTGATAGAGGTGAAGAATTTCTTGAGAAGCTTGGCCAATTAAAGACAGAGTTCCCTAATGATATACATTTAGTTCAGGGTTCAGGTCTCCTGCTATGTGCTGAACTTGACCCTGAAAGATTACCTGTTGTAGGCTTCGATTGTGTCGAAGAATGGTGTCGTATCCATGGCCTTGGTGTTATTCACGGTGGTAAAAACGCATTACGCTTCACACCTCATTTCAGAATTACTTCTGATGAAATTGATCTTGTAATTGATGTTGTTAGAGATTGTCTAACTGCTTTTGCTGAAATCGAATCTCTTGCGGCAGTATGATACTTTAGTCCCTATTCCGAAGGTTTAGGTGTAACATGTCAAAGAAAATTACTCTTCTTGGAGAGAATGATAATTTCTTCTTTGCATTGAAAGATAGACTTGAGAGAGCAGGAGCCATCTTTACTCACAAATCAGAAGATGCGGATATTACGATAGGTCTCGGTAAGTATGCGCTAGACGAACTGGTAGATGTAGCAATCATTGCTGAAAATGAAGATCCACGTAGTGGTAGCCTAGATGAAATAAAGAATGCCGGACTAATTATTCGAATCCATGATTTGATGATCCCTGAAGGAAGTCAGGGTTGGGGGCCTATCGATGTGGAAGAATGGGTTGAATGGATTAGAACTGGAACCACAGATATCACACCTGAAATAAAACCAAAACATTGGGTTCATATTCGAGATACTACTGATGCTGTATCATTGTTAGTTATGGCAGATACTGATGCTTTCGCTCAAGGTATCATAGATCTCTGTGGGAGAAGGGCTTGGGGTCCATCTTCAGTAATATCTGAAATAAATCTACTATGGAGTCGATTCAGTAATGCTATTACTCATTCTCACACAACTGAATCACTTTCTGGAATACCCAGCCCTGCAGCAGTTCAATATGAGGGGAAAAGACTCCGCCCTGATCTCAAACCTCTACATCAAGCAATGCAAAACGCAGGAAGGGAAGAAGGTTGGAGACCTTTAACTCCAATGCGTGTGGCTTTAATGGAATTTCTAGCTCACGCTAAATTCCAATCAGAGCCAGAGTCATAAGACTTAGAATACGTATTAACGAATTCAGTTATTCTTATCTGCTTGTACTTTAGCACGAACATTTTGTGCTTCCGCTTTTGCAGCTTGCATAGCCTTACGAACACGGGTGCCAGCAGCGGCATTACCCTTGTCGTGCTTTGCAGCATCTCCTATAGCTTCTGTTAGTGCATCTATCATTCCTTGTACCATCGATTCAACGGACATAAGAAAGCCGGCATCAACGTACGTTCTTAGCCATTGTGCCGCTCAATGCTAGTAAAAGGCACAATTGCAATATTTTCTTAATCGCCGTTTATCCCATAGAAACAAGGTAAAATACTCTAATTTCTGAATAAATCAGCACCTAGAAGGGGCAATAATACGCTTGCATCGCCTTCTACTACAACTTGAGGCGCCTCAGGTCTTATTTTGCCCCAAGAAATCGCTTCTTTGAGACGAGCCCCCGATAGTGAACCATCATGTTCTGGTGCAGTTGTTATACCCACGGCTGAATCTAAACCATCTCTATATTGATTCCACCAAATCACATGATGTTTGGAAATTCCGCCTCCTACTATTAGTGCATGTGACTCTTCAGCAGTCCAAGTCAGATCTGATAATATCTGTTCATCTGCTAGAAAATCTACCATGAAATTCGGGTTTTTCTGCCGATGCATGAAAAGCTGAGCACCAATAGAACCATCTGAAAGCCCTGGGATAACCATCGGAATTCTATGCTTTGCAACCCAATGTAGCAGGGACGTCTCATCTTGAATTCTATCACCCATAGCCCAACATAATTCCACCGAACCAAAACCAAGCCAAGGATTATCGGGGTATTTTTCCATTCTTTCCTTTTCAATTTCTTCTAACCAAGGTAGGACTCTCTTTTCTAGAATCTCACCATAGCATTCGTTTGGAACAATAACATTACCTAATCTGTTTAGCCCTTCTTCTCCGAGTGCAATATCATCAAGGCTAAAATCTCCATGGAAATAGTCTTGATAAGTTCTAGCAATATCATGGTCTAAAGTTCCACATGTAGTAATTATGACATTGAATGCTTTACGTTTTATTGCTTCTAAGAAGAACCCTCTGGTTCCAGTTGCACACAAGCATGCCGGAAAAGATAGCCAATTTAGGACTCCGCTATCGTTTGCTTTTTCAGTACTAATTTTTAGTATATCTCGAGCATGAGCAAGCTTTGTTGCAGTAAATCCTCCCGCATTTGACATTTGGTCAATTAGTGATCGAACATCATTAATTTTTGAGAAGTCATAGTCCTCAACGGGTGCAGTAAAGTCATCACGCGAGTAGGTCGACACAAGTCTTTCGCCGAACTCTTTCGTATTCAATTAGTCGGATTCTCTAATTGATAGATTCTATCTCTTAGTCGTGCTGCTCTTTCAAAGTCAAGTCTTGCAGCTGCCGCTTTCATTTCTTTTTCCATTTTAGTAATAAGTTTAATTCTGTCATCATCATTTTCGATAGACTCATCGCCAATTTTATTAATTAAATTAACATTATCATCCACCCAATCGGGTTGACTAATATTATCTAAAACTGAACCAGTTGTATTCCACGCGGCGGCTCCTAGTGAGAATTTTTTTGCCAAACCCTTCACCCCTTTTTCCCCAGGCTTCTTAGCAACTAATCTCCTTCCACCGCCCACTCCTTTTCCAGCAACACCTGCCATCAGATCCCCAAATTCTGCGTTCATAATTGGCATTGCTTTTTTTATTGTTTTAGGGGTTATTTGATTTTCTTCATTGTGTATATTTTGTTTTTTTCTTCTTTCAATTGTTTGCTTAATTGATGCTTCCATAGCTGCGGACATCGAGTCAGCATACAGAATAACCCTGCCATTTTGGTTTCGCGAAGCTCTACCAATAGTTTGTAACAATGACCGTTCATTTCTCAAGAAACCCTCTTTATCTGCATCAAATATGGCCACTAGACTTACTTCAGGTATGTCTAATCCTTCTCTTAGAAGGTTTATTCCTACAATAATATCAATATGGCCTAACCGTAAAGCCTTGATAATTTCCGTTCTTTCAAGCGTATCAATTTCACTATGTAAATGATGGGCTTTGAATCCATTACGATTTAGATAATCTGCCACTTCTTCAGCAAATTTGATAGTCATTACAGTAACTAACACCCGTTCATTTACTTCAATGCGTAAACGTATTTCATCTTCTAAATCTTGAATTTGGCCTTCTGTTGGCCTGACTTCAATTACTGGATCAAGTAGTCCCGTAGGACGAATTTCCATTTTTACTACACCATTAATTAATGCCATAGTCTCTGCAAGGAATGCTCTTTTCTTTTTTTTCTCAATATCTGGTTTTCCTCCACCACCCTTACTTGGTACGTGGAGTAAACCATCAGGAATTGGTTGTTTTGTTATTTCTGCTAGGTGCCTAAGCTCTCTTTCACCAGGAGTTGCACTAACATAGAGCATTTGAGGAATTAATTCTTGGAATTCATCAATTCTTAGTGGTCTATTGTCATATGCTGAAGGAAGACGAAAACCATGATCGATTAGATTCTTCTTTCGAGAGTAATCTCCCCCATACATTCCTCCAACTTGAGGTAATGTCACATGACTTTCGTCCATTATTACAAGATACTTCTCTGCATCTCCATGAAACTGTTCAGCACAGGTGGAGAAGAAATCAAGAAGGCAGTATGCTCTCTCACTTTTTTCCCTTCCATCGAAATGTCTCGAGTAATTTTCGACACCTTTACATGATCCAATTTCTGTCAACATTTCTAAGTCGAATTTTGTTCTTTGTTCTATTCTATGGGCTTCCATTTCCATTCCTTTGGAATGATAATAGTCAATTCTTTGATCTAATTCGCTTTCTATATCCTCAATTGCTTGCCCAAATTTTTCTTCACTAGTCATATAGAATTTTCTCGGATGTATCCATGCCTCTTCTATCTCATCTAGAGGTTCCCAAGATACGGATTCACAGACCTGTATTCTTTCTATTCCATCCCAACCAAATCTAATTCGAATAGGATCATCTCTACTTGGCATCCAAATATCAAGCACTTCTCCACGAAGTCGAACATCACCACGAACCATATCCCCAGTTGTTCTTCTGTATTGTAGACCTACTAATTCTCTAACGATATCTTGGGGGTCTACTTCTTGACCCACATTTAGGCGTAAATGAGACTGTTGGAATACTTCTGGTGGGTTGAGACCATAGATAACAGAAACAGTGCCTACTGCAATTACATCAGGCCTGCTAACTAAAGATGCAACAGTTGAAAATCTCTCTTGCTCTATTCTTTCATTCATTTGTAATTCTTTATCGATATACATATCTCTTCCCGGGAGATATGCTTCTGGTTGATAATAATCGTAATAACTTACAAAATATTCAACAGCGTTTTGAGGAAACAATTCACTCATTTCTTGCCATAATTGCCTTGCTAGTGTCTTATTGTGCGATAATATTAGGGTTGGAATTTGCAATCTCTCGATAATATTGGCCATAGCGAATGTTTTGCCAGAACCAGTCACGCCCATCAGCACACATCTTTCCTGCCCCTCATTAATTTGCTTGATTAGTTCTTGAATTGCTTGTTCTTGGTCCCCGGCAGTACCGTAGTCTGATTTTAACACAAACATTTTATCGCCTCAATCGATTAAACCATCGTTTGATGGTTCCATCATCATGATGGCAACTAGAAGTACCCACCCAGTTAGCATTGAAACTCTGAAGAAGGTAGTTTGAAAATCCTTCAATCTTGTTCTAGCCAATATTACAATTATATTGGCTATAGACATAATTCCTGCTGCAGCCAAAAACCAAATCTCATCCATTGGGTTAGATATTGCAAAGCAGGCAAACCAAAGTAGTGTTAATTGTACAGAAGTTCTTGTTGTCATATTTTCATCAAATCGGGCAGGGAATGAGTGTATTCCATTTTCTTTGTCACTTTCAACATCCATGCGTGCATAATTAATATCGAAGGCTGTAATCCACAACATCACTCCAAGAGATATGAATAATATCTCAGGAGACCACAGATAATCAGTATATCCATCGTGCATACCAGTTATTGCTGCCCATCCATGCACATCTGCAGCAACTGCTACCCAAGCTCCCGCTGGGGCAAGGCCTAGGCAAATTCCTAGCCAAAAATGGCATAACCAAGAGTATCTCTTGACATATGGATATATTACGAATACTAATACAGGTAACCAAGCCATCATCAAAGCCACTTCATTCAGTTGCCAAGCACCTAGAAGGAGCATGGAAAGAAATACAATAGAAAGTGTGTAGGCTGTTTGCATGGTTATTGAACCTGAGACTAGATGACGATTTGCAGTACGTGGATTTGCAGCATCAATATCTCGATCTATTATACGATTCAAAGTCATTGCAAGTCCTCTTGCTCCTACAGCAGCTATGAGAATCCATAGAAGATCAATACCAAATTTTTGAGTTTCAAGATCATGAATGAATTGTTCATGTGCTAATGTATATCCAATAAGTATGAAGGGAAGAGAAAACAAAGTATGTTCTATTTTTACAAACTCAAGTACTTCTTTAATTCCCATCAGAGCCCCTCTCTTTGCATCCACTTTTCAACTCTTTCCTCAATTTCTGGATTGTGTAATGTAACAGCTGGCCACCGTCTTACGGGTAGCGGTCCTTCGTTAGATGGAATAGGAGAGGTTGCATCCCAAGCAACTCTTTTTCTTTCTTCATCGAAATGAAAATCACGTGCTACTTCGAATCTACAAAATAATTGCCATAGTAGTCTTCTTCTCCAGTCCTCCTGATCTAAATCAGCATCATCATCAGTAATGAATAACCATCTGAGATTTGTAGCGGATTCTAACGACCATATTTCATCTCGTATTTTTGCTATTTGTTCTCTCTGAGCCTTTGCAGCTTCCTCATTTACTTCCTCCATACTGGATTCTGGACGAGGTCCTCCTTCAACATTAGTAGTTACAACCAGTATTGATGATGCCATCATTTTTGCTTTTGTGACGCCTTCAACACCAGATGCAGAGATGCCTAAAGAATCAGGACATCCCATCATCTTAGGTTCATTTGCCCTAGGGTCGTTAGAAGTTAGTGTAGTGGCATCGATTAGTAGTTTTGAGTGTACATTCTGCCAGGGGGATGCATGAGCGAGCGAATCTGCAACCATTCCATCAAGGACAATTATATCCTCAGGTATTCTAACATTGTAATCAACTGCTTTCAATAAAGCATCGAGATCTTTCACATTGTGCCCCTCATCCACAGCAATTATTGTTTTCAAAAACATCATTTGTCCAGCGCCCATTAATCCTAGAGCAGTTTTTCTTGCTTGTCTAGGATATCTTTGTTTAGAGGAAACAATCGCAAGGTTATGGAAACCAGTTTCTAGTGGTAAGAACAAATCTTTGACATCTCTATGTTGGAATTGTAAGACCGGAAGAAAAGCCTCTCCTATCGCTTCTCCTAGGTAGCCATCCTCCATCGGAGGCACTCCAACTATAGTCATTGGAACCATAGGGTTTTTTCGATGAGTAATTGCTGTAACATGCATAACTGGATATTCTTCCTCTAAACTATAGTATCCAAAGTGGTCGCCAAATGGTCCTTCCGTTCTGGTTTCTCCAGGTATCGTGTATCCTTCTATAACAAAATCAACTTCTGAAGGCACCCACAAATCATTAGTTAGACATTTTGTAATTCTTAATCTTCTTCCATTTAATAATCCTGCAAATTCATATTCTGAGAGATTATCTGGAAGAGGGGATATTGCACTAAACATTACAGGAGGCGGCCCGCCCAAACAAATTGCTACAGGCATACGATTTTCTTTTCCAATTTCATCAGCGTGATCTGCTCCATGCTTGTGAGCTTGCCAATGAAGGCCAATTTCTTTCTTGCCAAATATCTGTCCTCGATACATCCCCATGTTATGTTGCCCTGTTTTAGGATTTTGAGTTACAACCAATGGTAATGTGATGAATGGACCACCATCCATTGGCCATGTTGTTGGAATAGGGAGTTTAGTCATATCAGGGTCTTTTATCACAACCGCTTGACAAGCGCCCTTTCTTATTTTTTTTGGTGCCATTGACATTCCTTGCATAGCCAATCCTAAACCAGTCCAAGGCTTTTTCAGAATACCTCCAATATCTGGTTTCATGAGATTAACCATACTTTCTCCAACTTCTTTTGGGTCTTGTACTCCTAATGCTTTGTTGGTTCTTTCTCTTGTTCCAAATAAATTCATTGCTAGAGGATATTTACTAATTTCTCCGTTTGCTAAACGAGGTTGGTCGAAAATAATTGCTGGTCCACCTTTTTTCACAAGTTTATCTGCTATACAACCAGCTTCCAGATAGCAGTCAATAGGGTGACTGATACGAATAAGTTCGTCAGAATCTCTCAAATTGAGGATATACTCACGGAGGTCGCGCCACACCATATACAACATTCGACACGCTTATTGGTTGAATATGTTCGTTCGTAATCATAGGCGGTTAGACCGGCGGTTTCTTTGACTAATGGCCTTCCTAACTACTCTCATGGGAGAGGCTGTCACTGCCTGTGATGTACTAGTAATTGGCGCAGGACCAGGTGGCGGGAACGCTGCATTACATAGTTCCCGAGCTGGTCTTTCAACTATTTTGATTGAAGATCATACGGAAATTGGAACCCCTGTTCATTGTGGGGAATGCATTTCAGATGTTGCTTGTGATAATCTGAATCTTGACTTACCAGATCATGTCATTAGTAAGAGAGTTCATGGTATTAGAGTTATATTCCCTGATGGTACAGAGAAGAAGTTGACCGAAGAAGGATATGTTCTGGAAAAACATCTTTTCGAAAGATGGATTGCAGACGAGGCAGTATCTGCTGGTGCCATATTAAACCTAAATCATAAATTAATGAGTATGGAAAAAATACTTGATGGTGACAAATTTATTGGTTGGCATTGTGAAGGTAAAGGCGAGCAGTTCCCTATTCGGGCTAAAGTTGTAATAGATGCATCAGGAGTTGCAGGAGTTTGTTCGAAGATATTAGAACTTAATCCTCGACCACAAGTAATTGCTGGCATGCAATATGAGATGCTTGAAGTGCCAACTGACGATTATCTCGATTTCTATATCTGGCCCAAGTACGCTGAGAAAGGATATGTTTGGATGATTCCTAAGTGTGACGGTCGCGCAAATGTAGGTTTAGTTACTGAAGATAAATCTAGAACTAAGAAAGGCCTAGATGAGTTTATTGACGCTACTCATTTCAAGAATTTAGAACAAGTAGCGCCTCCTTGGAAGAAAAAAGGAAACCCCGCATTTGGTGGAACGATTCCAATATCAGGCCCTCATGAGAATACTCATGCAGATGGCTTAATGCTTGTAGGAGATGCTGCAGGATTCACCTCACCATTATTTGAAGGCGGGTCTCACTTAGCATTAAAGTCAGCAGTATTTGCTGCTGAAACAGCGGCTAAAGCAATCGCTTCTGATGATGTAACCGCTAGTGCTTTAGAAGAATATTCAAAGGCATGGAAGAAGGAATTCCCTCCTTATTCGAAGATTTTACGAGGTAAATCAGCATTATTTGACCTGTCAGATGATGATATGTCTTTGATGGCCCAATGTTTCCCCGATGAAATGAGCAACATGGGCCCTCATGGCAAATTAGCAGTTTGTCTGAAAATACTTATTCGACGACCCGGTCTCTATACTAAAAAAATAATTCCTGCAATGTTATCTTTTGGCTATTCTCGTGCTAAGTATTATGGATGGTGATTGAATCCTATCTTATTGTGGGCAAATATTGCTCATATTGGCAATTCTGGCAAGCATGCATCAGATTATTAGACCTGAGAATGCTGGTATTCGATTCTTCAAAAATCTTACTATTTTATCTCAAATCGCACCATTTTTGCTTCTTGTAATAGCTTTCATCATTGATGCCTCATCTTTAAAATTAGTTACAGAATATGGTGGAGCGGATCTTCCAATTTTATATCGTATTTCAGCAGTATGGGGTGGACGAGCCGGACCATTACTTCTATTTGCAGCACTAATCTCAATTGTAACTTGGTTTATGACAGATACAGATGAATTAGATTATGATATACGTATTATGCATGGATTTTCATTAGGTATTTTCTTTATATCTTGGTTTCTTAGACCTTTTGCAGAGTCAAACGGCATTAACCCTAGTGAATTAAATCCTCTGTTACAAACAGATTTAATGGTTATTCATCCACCGATTGTTTTCTCGTATTACGCTCTTTGTATTGCCACAGCATCTGTTGCAATGTGCGGTGTAATTCGTCACAAATCTGCTAAAGAAATCCACGATGCTCAATTGCATTGGGCCCGAGCAGCTTTTTTGATTGGTACGATAGGCATTGGCCTTGGTGGCCTTTGGGCTTACACAGTTCTTGATTGGGGTGGATATTGGGCTTGGGATCCAGTTGAAACCGGTTCTATTCTACCATGGTTTGCGCTTTTATTGATAATCCATGCAAGATCAACACCAGACACATCTAAATCAATTAAAATTTCACCAGCCCTAGGACTAATTGCCGGTGCTCTTGCAATACATGCTACATTGATAACCCGTGCTAATGGTGTTTGGGCGTCAGTTCATGCATTCGCAGCAGATGGATTAGGTACTCAGAGTCATGATCCTTACATACGTGTGATGTATATTATTGATGTTAGCCCAATTGGTTTCGAACTCGCATCATATATGTTTGCAATATTATTACTTGGATCTTTTGCAATATATTTCTTGGTAAACCAACAAATAAATGATTTACATTCTAAAAATAAGAAACTATTATTTGAAGAACGAAGAGAATATTCATTAATTTTACTAGCAATGCTCTCTGGGATTTCAATATGGATTGGTTCTACTGCAGTTGCAATTCTGGGAATCTCTATTATGATTCTATTACTAACTAGCGATTCAAGTAAACCATCTCTCCAATGGGTATTCGCAGGAGTAATTCTAATGTTTTACGCAAGTTGGTCATCTACTGCAACAATCCCTCAAGCAATAGCAGGAATGTCCCCCTTTCTTATTATATGGCTTATTTCTGATGAAGAAGATGATTTTGAATTATTATTACTTCCTTTCAAATCTGAATCGGTAAGAATGAAGTTCGCTAGAGCAATACCATGGTATGGAACATCTGCTTTCCTTCTTCTTACTTGGATGTTGTTAACTGTTGAAATTGATGGCACTAATTTAGAAGCTCATGAATTCTATGGAGCGCCTTTTATTGGTTTGTTAGCAATAGGTTTGACCATATACGCATGGGGTAAGTCAGTAAACATCAAGACTGGAAATTTCGTATTTTTTTCAGTTTTTATCATTTCTATACTGTTAGCAATTTATTCTGAAGAGCTTAATTTACCTGGTGATTCTTCCTTGTTATTCGCTTCGAGCTTTAGCAGGGGGTCAGTTGCAATATTCTTGTTAACTTGGATGGCTCTTGCAATCCCCCCTAATCTCAAACAAGCTTATGTGACAACCTCTAATGTTATACCAAAACTTAGGGAAAACGGATTTTTTGCTAAGAAAAATACTTCTCGACTTCGTTTATTAGGTTCTCATCTTTCTCATCTTGGAATATTGCTACTCTTAGTTGGTCACATATTCACAACTACCTTGATTGATCGATCAGATCCTTCTCATTTAGTAACTTTAACTAGGGATCAGCCAATATTGCATGATGGATATGAATTCGTTTTCACTGATGTAGAATTAATAGATGTGGAATCGGAGGATTACAAATATTCTGTTGGAGATGGATATCTTGGTGTTGTTATTGAAATGAAAAAAGATGGAGTATTGATAGATATTCTTCGTCCCGGTATATTACGATTTGATTCCCCTAGTTCAATAACTCCGAGATCGGAACCAGATAGACATGTAGGACTATTTGGAGACACAATAATAATTTTAGATATATTTCAATCTAATACTTTGTTCACAGCAATGATGCTCGGAGAAACAAGCGAAGTGGATAGAATTCGTGTCACTGTCCACGATTTACAGGGTTCTCATGCAGTATGGACTGGTTGGATTTTAATCATAATTGGTGGTGGTCTTGCCCTAGCATCTAGTCAAAAATTTCATCAAGATAACCCAATTAACTGATTAATTCCACCAACGACATAACCGTTTGTATCAAAAAGGGGAAGCAGGTCGGCGGGCTGCCCGGAGGCACAAAATATGGATGCTGGTTCAATTGTTCACATCGACTATGACCTGTACGATGCAGGTTCTGAGAGACTAATCGAGACTACACGTGAGGATGTCGCAAAAGAACATGATGTCTTTGATGAAGGCCGTACTTACCTACCAATGATTACAATCGTAGGCGATGGTCGTTTGATTAGTGGTTTTGAAAATCATCTGAACGATGCAAAGCCTGGTGAAGATTACGAATTTGACATAGAGCCATCAGAAGGTTATGGTGAGCGCGATTCTAGTCTTGTTGAAACAATAGGGCAAACCGTATTGATGCGTAGTGTCAAAGACCCAAGTACTCTAGCAATAGGTGCACCAGTTGAAATTGGGGGCCGTACTGGAGTATTACAATTCATTAGTGCGGGTCGTGCAAGAATTGACTACAATCATCCACTAGCTGGTGCGACTCTAAGATACAATTACAATATTGTTAAGGTTGTAGAAGACCGCGAAGAGCGTGTTGAAACTTTACTTAAGATGAACACAGGTCGCGAAGACTTCGAAATATCTTTTGATGGAGATGACTTGACTGTTACAACACCTGAAGCAATGGCTTATGACCAAAATTGGGCATATGCAAAGTTCAGCCTTGTTCGTTCACTTCGTGAGAACCTTGGGGTTGGAACTGTAATCTTTAGAGAAGTTCACGAACCTCGTGTTGTCGATGAAGAAGAATGAGTGCCCCTCGGTACTCATAGGGAACGTCAAAGCTTTAGCTCGGTTCTCCTTTCGTCGTCATTGGAGCATATTCTCGGACATGATTCCCTATGATAGACGCTTGCATTGCAATCTTGTATAGAGTGGATTGAAGAAACAAGTCCGTTTCGCAAGAAACAATGGTATCTACCCGAATGCTGGGATTAGCGTTATCAGTTCTAATGCTCTCAGCAACTATTACTGGATGTTTAGGTCTCGCAGTCCAAAGAGAATGGATGGAGGATATTAGGGAACCACCAAAAGTCCGTGAAACTGAAGAAACTGTTGGTTTTGAACATACTTTCATATCTGAGGGTGTTGAATCGGTATATTATACAGATGAAGTCCTAATTGAATTTGACAGTACAATTTCTCAATTAAAGATATTATTCGCGGCAGATTTTCCTTATTCCAACATTCTAGAAGAATTAATCGGGAATGAAACTAATGAATACCGATATGTGCATGCAAAACTCTGGAAACCAGGAGTAAGAGAGAGCGGCGGAGATCCGTTTTGGGAAGTTAAAGCAACGCAAGATTTTCCTCAACAGCAATACACATTTCCATCATCAGATTTGATATCTGGGAAGTGGGTTTTCGAAGTTGAGGCGCGCGGTTACGGCGTCACCGCACCGATTGACCAAGCATCCTTCTATGATCACTTCGATACCTATGTGACAATCACTAAACCATGCGTAGTATTCGCGGAGTCGCACGAAAATGAAGATTGTACTTACTTATCTGACCTGCAATTTGCTTGAGTAGTTTATTTATCCTCATGCGCAGCGCTTATCAATCGAAGTCAGGTCGCGGCGCTGCTGAGGGACCTAAATGGATGACAATCAAACTCCACTTGTACCGCTTGAAATGTATGATACGCACGCAGTGCACATAGGAACAACTCAGAAGTCTGCTGATATGAAGCAGTTCTTAGATGAAGTTCGTCAAGACAATAGTGGAATCCACATCATCGATGTTCGTCAGACCGATTCAAGAATTCGTGCAGTAGCAAAATTCCTTTCCAATTATGACGCTGAAAGAATACTTGTAGTTAGTGCGCGTCAATATGGACAGAGACCTGCGAGAAAATTCGCTCAGACAATTGGAGCAATGCGTATTGTAGGACGTTTCATTCCGGGGACTCTAACTAATTCTCGTTTACGGACATACATCGAACCAGAAGTAATTGTTGTTACTGACCCTGCTGCTGATCAACAGGCATTATCCGAGGCAGTAAGTACTGGACTCCCTGTTGTCGCTATATGTGACGCTAACAATAGATTGCGTAATGTTGACCTAGCACTTCCTGCAAATAACAAAGGACGTCGTTCTTTAGCTCTAATTTATTGGCTTCTTTCAAGAGAGATGATGAAAGCACGTGGATTAATTACCGATGCAGATTGGGAACGCGCCCAAGATGTTCTAGATTGGGAATCCACTTTCTAATCTCATTAAAGACAATCTGGGGAGTTTACCATGCCGATGGTGGCATAATTGGTGAGTTACAATATGTTCTCGGTAAGATAAGAGGCACTGCTCATTGCGCGTTGTGTGAGATTACGCATTCTTTCGTCAGTAAGAAGATTTGACTGATGTTGAATATTTATCAGTCATTGTGATAACAAAAAAGCCCTCCGAGTTAAACATGCTAGAGCAGACTGTACCATTGTTTCTTGCTCCTATGGCAGGAGTCACAGACTTAGCATATCGATTATTAGCTAGAGAATGTGGTGCAGATTTGTCAATAACTGAATTTACGGCTGCTTCTGGTCTTTCTAGGCACGATGCGAATTCATGGCTAAAGGTGGAATCGGATCCTCGAGAAAGCCCATTTATTCCACAAATATTCGGGGGAGATATCAAAGAAATGGTTACTACTGTCGAATTACTTGAAGATAAAGCCGATATTATCGATATTAATTTTGGTTGTCCTGCTCCTAAAGTATGTCGTCATAATGCTGGTGCTGCGTTACTTAGAGATCCAGATAGGGTAATTGAGATGGTTAGAGCCTGTATTAACGCAACAAACGTACCCATAACGGTCAAGATGAGGCTAGGCACCGGTTCCGGCCCTAATACTGCACTAGAGATAACTCAGAGGTTAGAGGAGGAAGGCGTCGAGAGAATTTGCGTACATGGGCGAACACTTCGTCAAAGATACTCAGGTGAGGCAGATTGGTCACAGATCAAAGAAATTGTGGATTCAGTAGAAATCCCAGTTGTTGCTAATGGAGATATTATTGATGCATCAACAGCTTCTGCATGTTTGCAAGAAACTGGTGCTGGCGGTTTAATGATTGGGCGTGGCGCGATTGGTCGACCAATGATATTTCACGAAATAAAAAGAGACCTAGGATGGCCAGTCAAAAATCCTCCATGGGGTGAAGACAATTTCGCTTCATCTCGTTTATGGTGTTGGAATCGTTATTTAGAATTGAGTTCAGAACTCTATTTAAATTCTAATAATAAGAATCTAAAACGTCATGCAGTGTCTTTCACAAAAGGCCTCCCAGGGGCATCTAAGATGAGAGTTGAATTACATTCCATGCCTACACAAGAGAAAATGGGGATGAGAGTTAAAAAGTACCTAGAAGAGTTGACTGAATTAGAGAGTTCTATAGTCTAAAGTATTATTATTCAAATAATTTCTTTCTCTTGAATCTCGAAAATAGGTTCTGATATTCCACTTCTCTAAACCACAATCTTGAAACCAACGAACCCGCTAAAGTAAGATATGACAAGTGAAAATATGTACTATCGGATGATGGGAAATACTGGTATTCAAGTATCGGTTTTGTCTTATGGATTCTGGGCAACGTATGGTGTCAAAAATAGATTACAAGATGAAAAAGGCGTAGAAATGGCTAAAGAATGTATGAAAATCGCTCGAAATGCAGGTGTAAACTGTTTTGATCATGCAGAAGCATACGGTAATCCGAATGGAGAAGCGGAGAGAATATTTGGCATTGCTCTTTCCGAATTACAAGAAGAAGACCCTGAGATGTGGAGGCGCTCGGAGCTCGTTATTACAACAAAAATATTTTGGGGAGGTGACGGTGTCAATGAATCAGGTCTTTCGCGCAAACATATAATGGAAGGTTTAGACTCATGTTTACAAAGATTACAATTGGATTATGTGGATATGGTATTTTGTCACCGCCCTGACCCCTTTACCCCCACTTCTACTGTAGTTCGTGCCATGACTGATGTAGTCCGTAATGGATGGGCAACCTCATGGGGGACTTCAGAATGGTCCGCAGCGCAAATAATGGAAGCAATATGGTTCGCTAAATCGGAAGGCCTAGAACCTCCTATGTATGAGCAACCTCAGTATAATATGCTACATCGACAAAGATTTGAACAGGAATTCTTCCCTCTTTATCAAGCTCCATATAACTATGGAACTACGATATGGTCTCCTTTACGTTCAGGATTCTTGACTGGTAAATATAATGATGGTATCCCTGAAGATTCTCGCCCGACACAAGAAGGATATGAATGGTTGATTGAAGATCTAGAGATGAGAAAGAAAAATGGTGAAGTAGAAATTGTCCGAAATCTTACATCATATGCTTCAAAACATTTCAATTGTTCAACCGCACAACTCGCCTTGGCTTGGTGTCTTAAGAATCAGAATGTTAGTACTATTCTGCTTGGTGCAACTAAACCCGAGCAAATGATTGAGAATCTTGGTTGCATAGAAGTTGCAGAAAAAATTACGGATAAACATATGTCAGAGATAGATGAGATTCTTGGTAATAAGCCTGAAGATTGGATTGGATATGGCGGAGCAGGAAATCGTCAACTTCGTACTTTATGAGATGGTGGTTTAATGGATACAGGACTCAATGATAGTGTAGTACTAGTTACTGGTGGAGCAGGAGGAATAGGTGAAGCAATTTGTCGTGCCTTTGCCTCAGAAGGTTGTAAGGTAGTAGTACACTATAATGAGTCATCAGAAAACGCGGAAAAAATCGCTAGTGAAATTGATGGATTTCCTATACAAGCAGATCTTAGAGACCCCCAAAAAGCGATTTCATTGGTAAATACCATTGTCAATAAATATGGTAAATTAGACATCTGCATTGCTAATGCCGGTTATTACCCTCCAGAACCATTACCTCTCTGGGAGATTGGCTCAGATAGGTGGAATCAAACAGTTTCATCTAATCTTAATGTGGCGGTAAATACTGCTCGCAGTTTCTTACAAGAAGCATCTCGAAAAGGTTCAGGGTCACTCGTATTTATTGGTTCTACAGCAGGGATTTACGGTGAATCAGGACATTCAGATTACGCAGCAGCTAAAGGAGCAATAACATCTGGTTTACTTATGTCGTTGAAAAATGATGTCTCACGAATAGGTAATGTAAGAGTAAATGCAGTAGCACCTGGATGGACAATCACTCCTAAAAAGATAGAGCAGGGAGTTGATGCAAAACTAATAGAAAAGGCTACTGCTACGATGTCATTAAAGAAATTAGCAACTCCTGAAGATATTGCTACTACTGTAGTGTCAATTTCTTCTGATCTAATCTCGGGTCATATTACCGGACAAGTTATTGAAGTAGCCGGTGGTATGGAAGGACGTCTAATATAGTAAAGAATAATTAGATATTTTCGTGGTGAAACAATGAAATCGATTAATTCTTTTATTTTACCACGTTCTGGCAAAATTCTGAAGAATAGAACTGTTCTTGCAGCAATGACAAATAAACAGAGTCATGAAAATGGAGTTTTATCTGAAGAAGAAAAGACATGGCTCATTCGTCGTGCGATGGGCGATTTTGCAATAACTACGACTGCAGCCACCAACGTTACTGAACATGGTCGTGGTTGGGTCGGAGAAATGGGTGTTTGGGGTGATCACCAAATTCCAGAACTCACTAATCTAGCGAGTGAACTTAAGAAAACGGGTACTATCAGTCTTGTCCAATTATTTCATGGAGGTATGCGAGCACCACAGAGTATCAATGGAGTTCAGCCAGTTTCAGCGAGTCAGAATACCGAACCAGGAATGGACGGAGTCTATACTAGAGCCCTGAAACACCCTGAAATTCATGAAATGATTCAGTCGTTTACAGACGCAGCAATCCGTTGTCAAAAGGCAGGTTTAGATGGAGTAGAACTACATGGCGCCCATTCCTATCTTATTTGTCAATTTTTAGGAAAAATTACTAATCGTCGTGAAGATGAATGGGGTGGTAATTTAAAGGGCCGCAGTAAATTCTTGAGAGAGATTATCAACTCAATCCGCAAAGCAACAGGTCCCGAATTCTTGATTGCAGTTCGAATATCACCGATAATTGAAAAGGCAGGAATTTATTTACATGATAGTTTAATTTTAGCTAGTATGCTTTCAGAGATGGAAATTGACATGATTCATATTTCATGCTGGGATGTATTTCAAGAAGTAGGTGATGATAAAGATAGTAAAAGTCTAACTAAGCGTTTTAGTGAAGTAATTTCTAGTGATATTCCTTTGATATCTACTGGAGCTGTTTGGACTGCTAAAGATGCTCAGTATGTCCTTGATGAAGGTGCAGATTTAGTCGGCGTTGCTAGAGTCGGACTTGCTCATCCAGATTGGCCAACACATATTGGAGACATTTCATATTCACCTACAAGGCCTCCATTTTCTGAAGAACATTTACGTGAAGTTGATTTGAGTCCGGCTTTCGTTAATTATATGCGTAGTTGGAAAAATTTTGTCATAGGTGGGAAATAGCTACAGGAATCTTAATTTAGAGATTCATCAACTCTTAATGCAACTGTTTTGAGTCTACGAATTGTTCTATCTAGTCGGTTAAGGACACGCTCAGCCACTTCTTCCCCATTTTTTCCAGCAATTCGGAAACCATAAGGCATTCTACCACCTAGTGTATTGAGTAATAATTTTTGATTTTCAATAGTCACATCTTTCAGAATTGATTCTATTTTTTCTATACTTAGGCTCTTTTTTTTAACTCCTGATATAATTTTCTTTGATATTTCATCATTTAATCTGCCAACGCCTCCTCTTGTCATCAACCATTCTTCACCTCTTGCATCAAATTGTCTCATTAATCCTAGATATACATCTTGCGCTATTCTTTCTGGCATGGCGACACGTTCAACTATACTCATCTCAAGCATTCTTTCGAGTACTCTTTGAATTCTTGACCTAGTTTCACCTAACCTTTCTGCCAATACTAGCAGAGTAATTGCTCTATGGCTTTGGACTAATTCTAGCGTAATTTTCTTCGCTAAATCATCTTCAGATTTTGCTCTCTCTCCATTTAGTCCCAAATCTTCTATTAACGCGTCTATCTTATCTTTTCCTTGAACTGTAGCTCTTGGTTCAGAAATTTTAATTTTGAAAAACTTCTCTTCATCCTCAGATGGTGTGACCATTCTTTCATTAGATTCAATAATTAAATCAGATAACTCTGCAAGTCGAATTTCAAGAATTTTTCTTGCTTGAACAGTAAGAAGGTTAACTGCAGAGGACATTGAACCCCCTCTTAGAACATGAATATGCCATCTTCCTTTTAGTTCAGAAGCAACTAAACCAGATTCTCTTAACCTAGTCATTTGGTTATGCATTGCAGTTTGAGATAGTCCACAAGAATCTCCCAATTCTTTTGTATTCCATCCTCGTAGTGGTTCAGCTAATAGTGATCCTTGAAACATTCTATGTAATGCACTAGGTTCATCGTTTACACTCCATGTTTCTGATTTCCTTCTTACTAATGAGAGAGAATCAATTAACCATTCAAGCAGAGTATCCGTATCTTTACTGCCTGTAGGCATCGGTTGTTCAACCAGCTTTAACCTGAACATACAACCTTATGCTGTAATTCAGAGTGTAAGAGCATTCTGCTTGACATTCTCTTACAGAGCGGAATTATGCATACTCTGCGCGTAGGTCAAGCCAGTTATATTCGATTCTAGAAGTTTTTAATCCGATTAAATGATCTGCTAATGTCAACTTATTTGCTGCAAGAATTCCTCTTGTTCTTAGGACACAAATTGCTGAATGTACTGCTGAACGAGATCTTCCTAAGTCACGTGCTAATTGTGCCTGACTTTCCGGTGCACATGTCCATGCTAGTCTAGCAACTATTGAGCGTTGAAGACTAGAAAGACCAACTGGTAACATTGCCGCGGCTCTTTTCTTATCCTTTACTCCTGTACCGAGTAGAATTTCTATCTGTGTCGCCGCTCCAGCGTAGTAACAAGTTCTTCCATTTACTGGAATAATTGTCACTGTTTTTTCATTTACTAAAACATCTAGGTGGTGTCTAAGAGTTCCATTAGCTGCCTCCATTCTTCTTTGTAATTCTCGAAAATGTATTCCCGGTGATTTATCTAATGTTGAAAGTATTTCTGCTCGGACAGGATGTTCCCAAGGATGCTCATTTGGAGATGAGATAGCCCCTTCTACTACTGGTGGCATCAGTACAGGGATTAGTGCGGCAATACCTAGAGATGCCCCTCCAAGGGCAATAAGTCCATCAACAGCCCAAGAACGCTTACTGCGCCATTGTTCGAGTAAAGCCATATCTTTTTTCTTATGTTCTAGTCTTTGAAAGAACCGGTCAGTTGAGTCTATTTTGCTTCGTTTATCGCCTAATCTTTTGAAACGACTAAGTCATTATGTATTTTCATATATGCAACAAGTGGTCCCAATAATCTCCCACAGTTTCTTCCATGTGTTGTTAGTCTGTACATCACACGTATTGGCGGCCCGTCATCAACAATTCTCTCAACCAAACCATTCTTTCGACACGCCGTCAATTTATCCGACAGGGTTCTACTTGAGATTCCTCTAAGAAGAGTCCTCAATTCATTGAATCTTTTATCTCCTGCAATGTAAAGTGCTGAGAGAATTTCAGTAGTCCACCGTGAGCTAAACATACTGAAAGAAATGACCGCTGCATCAACTTCCCACTCCATTTGCCCTTCCTCATCATTATAATATCCTTGGAATATTTTGCGAATATCTCTGCCATTATCTTGTACTTGATCTATAACAGATATGATTTTTTTATAATCTAAATTCGTTATTGCCATCCTCTCACGCGTCATAGTAAACAGATATGCCGTATCTCATCTAGTGTATAAAATACACCTTAGTGTATTCCCAAATACTTTCCAATTGATATACCAAACGATAGTGCCTTAGTGTGAAACTTACACTTAGATGCAGGAGGGAACTGAAATGGATAGATGGTTAGAACAATGGTTAGAAGAAACAATGAAAGAAATTAATTTGAATAAAGAGGAATAATTATGTATTTCAAAACACTTTTAGAAATCGCAATAATTGGAATTGCAGAATATCGTGCACCAGCATGGGTGCAATCTCCAAGAAGAAAGACTAAGAATTGATGTACTTAGGTCTTCTACCTTCAATTAAAGCAGATAGTCCTTCTAGGGCATCTTTAGATGTGAATATTGTATTTAATTCTGCTAATTCCATTTTTAGCCCAGCCTCTAGATCTTCTCCAGTAGATGTTGCTCCATCAAGAAGTTGGTTTGCTATATTTAGTGCAATGGGGGCGGTGAAACTTAGTGATTTCATTTGTCTAGATACCATTTTATCTTCGGAATCAAAACCCGTTGGAACTTTTCCAGATAATATTTCTTCCATGTTTTCATTTTTATAGAATTTTACTGCAAATAATGAAACGGGGTGATTACTTTCTTTTGGTTTTGCAGGATACTTATTCGTTGGTTTTCCTTCAGCAGAAATTTTAATTATTGTTTTCGTGATTTCAGACGGTTCCACTAGATGTGTAATTATTCCTAATGCTGATGCAGTTTCTGAATCTAGGAAATTTCCTGCTAAGATTGCGTATCTTGCTGCTTCTATTCCACAGATACGTGGTGTTCTTTGAGTTCCTCCGAGACCGGGAAATATACCGATACTTGTTTCTGGAAAACGGAATTGCGAACGTCTAGTTCCTATTCTATAATCGCATGATAGCGCCAACTCCAATCCTCCCCCTAAGGCGAGCCCTGTCGTTAGAGCAATGGTAGTTTTTTCAGATTTTTCTAGTTTATTTAGAACTTCATGACCATATGCGGTAAAGTCGTAGATATCTTTTATTGCATCCTCATGAATTTTATCTACAAAAAATTTGACATCAGCACCTGCAACGAAAGCCTTTCCTGCACCTTCTAGGATTATCGTATCGATATCATTTCTTGAGTTTAATTTATCAAGAGCCAATCCCAATTGTTCAACGACAGATTCATTTAGGGCATTCATTGCTTCGGGCCTATTTAGTTTAATTTTAGCAATTTTACCATTTACGTCAATATCTATGTAATTAAATTCAAATTTATCATTTTTTTCTTTCATCCATTGTGGCAGTTCGAACTGCGCAAGTTCTGCATAACTTTCTGCCATCCTTGTCGCCTCTGTGATTCCAATTTTATTTGCTATTTCAAAAGGTCCTTCTGCCCATCTTAGACCTACTTTAGCACCTCTATCTACGTCTTCTATAGAACAAATTTCTTCTTCAACAATTTGAGCAGACACAGCAAAAACTTGACCAAGAAGCCTTTCTCTAATTATTTTAGCAGTTTCCTCATCACATTCAGTATCTTGTCCAATTTCCCACATTCCTGAATTTTCGATAGTTTCTCTCAAACTTTTCGCTCCACTATAGCGCGGGCAATTTAATTGCTCAGATAGGTAATTAGTTGCGTGTAATGCTATAGCCGGTCCAGTGAGATTCATTAGAGCAAAAGGTCCCATTCCTATATTGAATGCTTTTTCAGCTACAGCATCTATTTGAGCAATTGATGCAACTCCTTCATCCACTAAGTGACAAGCTTCATTTAACCATGGTACAAAGAATCTGTTAACTACAAAACCAGGCCTATCTTTGCATATAATCACAACTTTGCCCATAGTTTTACAATATTGTTCCACGGCAATTAATGAATCAGTAGAAGTAGTTTCTGCTGGAATTATTTCAATCAGTCTATTTTTTGCCGGATGATAAAAGAAGTGCAATCCTACAAATCGATCAGGCCGACCAGTAGCCTTGGCTAACTCATTTACCGAAAGAGAAGATGTGTTTGATGCTAATATTGTATTTTCATCACATACTTCATCAAGGATACTAAAAACAGCTCTTTTTATCTCAAAGTCTTCGAATACTGCTTCAATCACTAAGTCAGTATTTGGGGCAACATTTTCAGTTCCAACAACACCTGTTATCCTACTTTTAATATCTTCAACTTGTTCCTGACGAAAAATTCTTCTCTGAATAGCTTCTTCGAGAAAATCTGAGATTATTTTTTGCCCTCGGTCAACCCACTGTTTTTCACGATCAACCATTTGAACGTTAAATTGCTCTTGAGCGGATTTCTGCGCAATCCCTGAGCCCATGTTTCCTGCGCCTATTATTGCAACTGAATCCACAGTGTTCATAGTTGTGCGAAACATACCCTATCCATCAATGCAACGGAGTAATGAACTCTAGTACTGGCGTAAGTTATTCAGTATAACCTAGTCATGCAGATACAATGATGCCGCGCCGCCTTGCAGTAATTCTAGTTGTTTTATTCCTAATGTCAATTGCTCAGACGGCTCAATCTACTTCTGGAGGTAAAACCGGCAGTTCTTCTTCTGGTTGTACTTGTCATGGTTCTAGTGCATCTATGAGTGTGACATTAAATGGCCTTCCCTCGTCTGGATATAGCGGGAATACTTCTTACAATCTTTCATGGGATGGTGGGCCACATATTCCAGGAACAGGCGGATTTAATTTAATCGCAACAACACCAACTGGTCAGGCAATAATGGGGACATGGGGTAATTTAGGCACTAATGTTAAGCAAGTTGGAAGCGAACTAACACATGACGGGACCTCCTCACGTTCATGGTCCGCAGTTTGGACATCTCCTCCATCAGGATCCGGAACAACAACCTTTAATCTCGCAGTACTTTATGGAAATGGTAATGGAAATAACAATGGAGATAGTTGGGATACTGGTTCTTGGAATTTACCCGAAGTTTCTGGTAGTACCAATAACCCTCCAAATGCTACAAATGTGCATTATGTGCCATCTAATCCTACAAAAGAAACCGGATTAGCTGTGGAATATGATTTCAATGATGAAGATGGTAATTCCGAACAAGGAACAACTATTCGTTGGTTCAGAGATAATCTTCAAATTGCTCAAATTAATGATATGAAATCAGTTCCAGGTATTTGGATATCAAAGAACCAGCAATGGAGAGTCGAAGTTACCCCTTCTGATGCTGAAGATCAGGGAGATATGGTGTCATTGAATCCAGTATCAATAGGGAACACACTTCCAATCGCGCGTAACCTTGAGGTTTCACCCTCGTCTCCATCCGATAATGATAATTTAGAACTTGATTATGATTACTTTGATTTGGATGGCGACAATCAACAAGATTCTGAGATACGTTGGTATCTCGATGGAGCTAGACTTACTGATCTTGATAATTCTCAATCTGTATCATCTTTGATGATCCGTTCAGGTGATCAATGGGAAGCTCTGGTCACTCCTCATGACGGAAGTTCCTTTGGTTTGACAAAATCTACAGGTTTGATAATTATTGGTTCCTCAAATAATCAACCAACTTCGAGTGCTTATATTTCTCAAGGCTCTAATGCCTATACTGATGATCCGTTACAAGTGATAGTTGGATGGTTTGATTCCGACGGGGATGATCTTGCTGGAACTGAAATACGATGGTACCGGGATGGCTCACAGGTTTCGGAATTTAACGACCTAACTTGGGTATATTCCGATGCTACTTCAAGAGACGAGATATGGTATGCTAGTGTCCGAGTATCAGATTCTTTAATTTGGTCTGAATGGGTTGATGCCGATAGTATTACAATACTCAATAGTCCACCTGAAGTAACCTCTATCTCAATGCTCCCAGAAGGCTCTCTTATTGCTAATCAAGAACTCTCCGTAGTATGGGAACAATTTGATTTAGATGGGGATTTAGAATCAGGAAGTGAGATTTATTGGTTAGTCAATGGTGAAAGGATGCCTGAGTTTGATGGTTTGATGTCGATACCTGAAGAGCATGTGTATCGTGATCAACACTGGGCTGTACAAGTAATCCCTCGCGATGGAGAAAGTTTAGGTAGCGGTATGACTACACAATCTAGAGTTATAGAAAACGGAGCACCTGATGAACCAATTATTAGATTGGGGGCTGGAATATCTGGTTATTTAGGGACACCCGCTTCATTCCCAGAGTTAGATATTGCTAACTCTCTCGAGAATCTTGTTGTTTTCGCTTCATCAGTAGATCCTGATGATGAACCTTTATCTTTTGAGGTAATATGGTCTCGTAATGGATACCAAGTTTCAGACTTAGATGATCAAATTCTCGTTATTTCTGAGAGATTAGAACCTGGGCAAGTTTGGGAAGTGACAATAATAGTTAGTGATCCTTGGGGATTAACGAATCAATCTTCAGAGACAGTAACTATCTCTAATCTACCACCTACGCCTTCGTGGTCTACAATTCCCGAGATATCTTTATCCGGTTCATTGATAAAATTCGATGGGACATCTTCTTTAGATTCAGATGGGTCAATCGTTAATTGGTTTTGGCAAATAAATGGTTTATCTTATTCCGGTGAAAATATTGAAATTCTTCTAGGTGAAGGAGTTCATAATGTTAAGTTGACAGTTACTGATAATTTTGAATCTTCAGTAACAATGCAAGATATCTTAGTACTTGGTCCAGTATCTATGGTTAGTTCATTAGTAGGAGAGGTTAGTGAAACAAAAGTAGAATTATCTTGGCTTGGTGGTGCTGATGAATACCGAATATATCTTTCATCTTCTCCAACTCAATCTTTACAGAATATGAAACTTGTAGGTGTTACTGAATCAAACAGTTGGAGCGCTACTGCTCCAATTGCTTCTAATTTATACTATGCTGTAACACAAGTTATCAATGGGAAGGAGGTTTTATGGTTGGAAAATGGAACTAATACTGTCAATGTAGACGCCTCATCAGTTGCTGTAGCGGCAGATAGTTCTCCGACTGGATCAATTACTGTGATGTCAATACCTTTGACAATTATTTTCTTACTGCTGGCTTTATCGAGTTTTGGTCTCAACTTACAAATTAAAAGGAGGAGATCATTATGAAGAGGTCTAGAATTTTAGTATTGAGCGTCATTCTAACTTTACTCCTAGCATCATCTTCAGGTGTTGCAAATCCTGGAGGTAAAGGGGATAGTAATAGAGATTTTACTTGTGGAGGGTCCTGTCACGGTGACCCAAGTCTTTCTTCACCCTCTTCAGCAGATATCCAGATTGACATGAAATCTACTGCTTTTTCTGGAACTGCTACTGCGGTTTCAATATCTATTAGTGGAATGGATCTTTCAGACAATCGTCTAGTTGGCATTTTCTTGTTGGGTTCAAAAAACGGTAATGATGATCACCCTGAAGATCATGGTTGGCAAATAATTCAAGATCCTAACGGGGGAACTTCAAATTATGTAGAAGTAGTTTCTTCTGACGCTTCGGTTACTGCAAACTGGGTTCTTTTAGCTCCGATCGAAGAAGGAGTGAAAGAAATCTTTGCATCTATTCATCATGGTTCTATGTATAATCCTGATAATAAGGCATTTAGTGGCGAAACTGAAGGTTTTATAGTAAATATTGACCCTATACCTGAGAACTATCCTACGCTCAAGGAAGGATGGTTATCACCTGATTCTAGGGTATCTGGTGATTCATCTGCAATAATTATTAAAACAGTTAATACTGAATCATTATCAGTATTATGGAAACTTTCTGGTGAATCTCAATCTCATGAAGCATCTGTAGATATGGTGGCAGATCAAGAA
>Ga0302123_10000651_pt1 | contig 26649 bp, 23 predicted proteins | sample CB21_321_MG_FD_203109 | JGI IMG/M metagenome (GOLD analysis project Ga0302123, IMG submission 203109) | Marine microbial communities from Western Arctic Ocean, Canada - CB21_32.1 | ecosystem: Environmental > Aquatic > Marine > Oceanic | place: Canada: Western Arctic Ocean | collected 2017-09-28 | reverse complement strand
GCCCGGCCGCGGCGCGCGCCGCGGCGGAATGACGGCGATGACCGGTCTGCCCGAAGGCGTAAGCGCGGAACTGGCCGAGAAGATCGTCTTGGTGCGCCGGGCTATCCACGAGCATCCCGAACTCTCGAACCGGGAGCACGACACCCAGGCCCTGGTATGGCGCGAGCTGACCGCCGCGGGCATCGACGATGTGAAGGAGGTCGCGGATACCGGCCTGATCGCGACTATCCGGGGCAGCAAGGGAAAGGGCCGCATCCTGGGTCTTCGCGGCGACATGGATGCCCTGCCGATCCAGGAAGACACCGACCTCCCCTTCGCCTCGAAAAATGCCGGGGTCATGCATGCCTGCGGCCACGATAGCCATACCGCCATGGTCCTCGGCGCGACCATCGCCCTGCACCGGGCGCGCGCGAATTTCGCAGGGGAATTGCGCTGCATCTTCCAGCCGGCCGAGGAGACCGAGCCCCTGGGTGGCCGCCAGGTCGTCGAATCCGGCGTACTCGACGGGGTCGAGGGCATCCTCTCCCTGCATGTCGACCCGGCCATCGACGCGGGCAAGATCGGCGTGCGCGCCGGGCCGCTGCTGGCCGGCGGGCAGGAAATCACGATCCGGGTCAAAGGCACGGCCAGCCATGCCGCGCGACCCCATCTGGGTGCCGATGCCGTGCTGGCGGCCTGCGGCATCGTCCAGGCCCTGCAGACCATCGCCAGCCGCCGGATCGATCCTCTGGAGCCGGTCGTCGTGACCATCGGCAAAGTGGTCGCGGGCACGGCCAAGAACATCATCGCCGATTCCGCCACGATCGAAGGCACCTTGCGCGTGCTGGGCGAGGAGGTGCGGACCGAGGTCGTGCGCCTGATCCGCGAACTCGCGGAGGGGACGGCGCGCAACCATGGCTGCACGGCCGAGTTGGAGACGTCGGGCGGCGAGCCGGTGCTGATGAACGATCCCGGCCTGACCGACCTGATCCGGCGCACGGGGCACGACCTGCTGGGCGCGGACAACGTGGTCGAGATCGCACGTCCCTCGATGGGCAGCGAGGATTTCGCCTTCTACGTCCGGGCCGCGCCCGTCTCCATGTTCCGCCTGGGCATCCGCAACGAGGATCTAGGCTATACCCATCCCCTGCACCATCCGGCATTCGCCGTGGACGAGACCGCCCTACCCATCGGCGCGGCGATCATCGTCGAATCCGCGCGCCGGTTTCTGGACGGAAAGGATTGATCGCATGCCCACACCGCCCGTTGACCACGCCACGGACGAGATCGTCGAGCGCTATTGGCGGGACGGCGCGGTCTATCTGCGCCAAGTCTTCGACCCGACCCGGATTGACCGGTTGCGCGAGACGATCGAAGCGGTGCGCGCCGATCCCGGCCCGGAGGTCAACCGCTATGTCGACGAGCCGGAGAGCGGCAAGCTGTTCTTCAACGTCACGCGCCGCTGGCCGGAAGAGGCGGGCATGCGCGCCTTCATCCGCGAATCTGGCGTGACCGAGTTGGCCGCGCGCTTCGCGCGGGCCGAGAAACTGAACCTGCTGTGGGACAGCACCTTCTACCGCACGCCGGGCTGCGAACAGCCGACTCCCTGGCACCAGGACGCGCCCTATTGGCCCTTCGAGGGCAACCAGATCGTCAGCGTCTGGATTCCGCTCGACCCGGTTTCCGACACCTCCGTCCTCGGCTTCCTGCGCGGCTCGCACCGCATGGGCCGGTTCTCCCGCGCGAATTTCCGGGACGGCGGCAAGTCGAGCCATTTCGCCTCGGACCGGGAAGACGCCCTGCCCGTCCCGCCCCTCGATATGGCCGCGAACGCCGAATACGACATCCTCCGCGCGCCGCTGGAACCGGGCGATTGCGCGATCTTCCACGGCTTCACCCTGCACGGCTGTCCGGGCAATATGGCGACGGACCGGCCCCTGCGCGCGGCAACGTTCCGCTTCGCCGGGGAAGACGTGCGCTATGCCGAGCGGCCCGAGGGCACCTCGCCCAGCTTCCCGGATTGCAGCCTGCACGACGGCGACCTGATCGACTGCGAGACCTTTCCGGCGGTCTGGCGCCAGGATGCGCCGGGCGTGAACTTATGGGGCAAAAGACCATGAACCGCGAACCGCTCAATCCGATCACCGAGGACGACGTCGCGGCCTATCGGCGGGACGGGGCGGTCTGCCTTCGCGGGGTGTTCGGTGAAGACTGGCTCGCCCTGATCGAGGCCGGGATCGAACGGAACCTGGCCGAGCCTGGCGAATTCGCCCATTTCTACGACCGGGACGAGGAAGGCCATATCTTCTTCAACGACGTGGTGTCCTGGGAGCGGATACCCGAATACCGCCGCTTCATGCTCGAATCGCCGACGGCGCAGATCGCCGCGACCCTGATGGGTTCGGCCCGGGCCAACGTGTTCTATGACAGCGCCTTCTACCGCACCGCCGGCACGGCCTCTCCCACGCCCTGGCATCAGGACGTGCCTTATTGGTGCGTGACGGGGAACGACGTGTGCAGCCTGTGGACGCCGATCGACCCGGTCGAGCGCACCCGCGCGCTGGAATTCGTGCGCGGCAGCCATCTCTGGGAGACGGTCTTCTACCGCCAGAGCTTCTTTGCCGACGGCAAGGGCGAGCATGCCTTCGAGGAGAGCCGCGACGAACGGGCCGACGACGAGCACGCCCGCGTCGCGCCCCCCGATATCGCCGCGGAGCGCGACAAGCACGACATCGTCGCCTGGGAGATGGCGCCGGGCGACTGCCTGGCCTTCTGCGGCATGGTCTATCACGGCCATCCGGGCAACAGGTCGAAGGCCGGCCCGCTGCGCGCCCTGGCCACCCGCTATGTCGGCGACGACGCCCGTTTCGCGATCAAACCCGAGGGCTCCGATCCCGACCTGCGCGGCAGGGGTCTCGAGGACGGCGACCCCTTCGGCGGTTCGCATTTCCCCGTCGCCTGGCTGCGCGAGGAGAAGATGACAGCCCGATGATGAGCGATACCCAGGTATCGGCCCGTATCGCCGAGGCCGAGGTCGATGCCTTTCAGGCCGACGGCGCGGTTTGCCTGCGCGGCGTGGTCGATCCCTCTTGGATTGAACTGCTGAAGACGGGCACCGAAAAAGTCCTGGCCGCACCCGGCAGATACGGGCGGACCCAGTCCAAGCGCGACGATCCGGGCTTCTTCTTCACCGAATATTTCATGTGCGACTACCAGCCCGAGATGCGGCGCTTCGGCATCGAAGGCCCCGGCGGGGCCATCGCCGCCCGACTGCTGCGCGCCGATCAGGTGCGCTTCTTCTATGACGGGCTCTTCGTCAAGGAGCCGGGCACGGCGCGGCGCAGCGACTGGCACCAGGACCAGCCCTATTATCCCGTGAATGGCCGGCAGGTCGTCGTGCTGTGGACGCCGATGGACCCGGCCCCGGCCGAGGTCGCGCTGCAGGTCGTGCGCGGCAGCCATCTCTGGGCCAAGGCCTTCACGCCGGTGATCTTCTCGACCGAGCAGGAACTCGCATTCGACGACAGCTACGCCGCGGCCCCGGATATCGACGCGGCGCGGGAGGATTACGAGGTGCTGAGCTGGGATGTCGAGCCGGGCGACGTGATCGCCTTTCACGGCATGGCCCTGCACGGGGCGGCCGGCAACCCGACCGGCGGGCGGCGACGGGCGAGCCAGACCACCTGGCTGGGCGACGACGCCGTGTTCGCGCGCCGGCCGGGCAGGCTGGAACCCCATTTCGAACATCTGGACTATCCCGAGGGAATGCCATTGACGGACGCTGCGGCATTTCCCAAGGTCTGGCCGAGAGACTAGGCGTTCTTCGGAAAGGGAGCGTTGGCGATGAACCGGGACCTGCAGGCGGTGAGCGATGCCGTCACCGAAGCGAATATCGACCAGTTCTGGCGCGACGGCGCCGTGCCCTTGCGCGGCGTGATCGGCCAGCAATGGCGCGATCTGATCGCCGAGGGCATCGAGAAGACCGTGGCAAACCCGACCCCCTATGGCCGGGTCCAGTCCAAGCCCGACGATCCGGGCTGGTTCTTCACCGATTACTATATGTGGCACCAATACCAGGAGTTCGAGACCGTCGCGCGGAACGGCCCGGGCGGCACCATCGCCGCCAAGCTGCTGCGCTCGAAGCAGGTCAACTATTTCTATGAGGGATTGTTCCTGAAGGAGCCGGGCACGGCGCGGGCCAGCGACTGGCACCAGGACCAGCCCTATTACAATGTCGACGGGCGGCAAATCTGCGTCATCTGGATCCCGCTCGATCCCGTCAGCGAGGAGACGACCCTCAAGATCGTCAAGGATTCCCATAACTGGGGCAAATGGTTCCAGCCGATCTTTTTCGCCCAGGACCGCGTGCTCAAGGGCGCGAAAGAGCGGTTCGAGCCGACGCCGGATATCGACGGCCATCCGGAGGATTTCGACATCCTGGCCTGGGCCCTGGAGCCGGGCGATTGCCTGGTCTTCCACCCGCTCTGCCTGCACGGGGCCAGCGGCAATCCCCTGCCTGCCCGCCGCCGCGCCATCCAGACCGTCTTCCTGGGCGACGACTGCGTCTATGGCGAGCGCATGGCCGAGGTCGAACCGAATATCGTCGGCCACGATTTCAAGCCGGGCGACCGGCTCGGCGATGTCGAGACCGTCTTCCCCAAGGTCTGGCCCAGATCCGAAGCGGCGGCCTAGCGGCCGCTCAGCAGCCGAGCTGGTCGGCCAGATCAGCGAGGCCGGTCGCGCTCATATCGACCCCCGAAATGGGCAGGACCGGGATCTCGTCCCGCGGGCCGTATTCCGTGTCACGCATGATAAAGGCGGCCTTGAGACCCGCGAGGCGGCCGGCCCTCGCATCGCCGGCATGGGCGCCGACCATCAGGCAACGCTCCCTCGGCGCACCGACCAACGCCGCGCCGCGCCGGTAGGATTCGAGCGACGGCTTGTAGACCCCGAGAAACTCGCAGGACAGGATTCCATCCCACACGATGCCGGCCTGTTTAGAGGCGTCGAGGATCGTCCCGAAACGCTGGACCGTCATCACCACAACCTTGAAGCGGGTGCGCAGGCGGCGGACCGCCTCGACCGAATCGGAGAAGGGCGGCAGTTCGTGCCAGGCCGCGTTCATCCGCTCCATTTCGGCTTCGGTCAGGGTCAGGCCGGGATGCCGCTCGTTCACCTTACGCGCCGCGATCCGGCGCAGCTCGTCCATATGGCAGAACGGCCGGACGGCGATGCGGACCTCGTCCATCATGGCGAAGCCCGTGCGGTGCCAGTCGCGGGCGATGGCCGCCGCATCGAGCGCCCCGCCCCGCGAGCGCACGATCTCCTCGACCAGGGGCAGGGTGCCGGTGCGCCAATCGAAGACGGTCCCGCCCACGTCGAACAGCAGGGCGTCGATATCCTCGGGCCGCATAGGCGCCTCCCTCGATTCGACCTTCCCGCGATGGCATTTCCGCACGGCCCGGATTTATACTAGCCTCCTCCGATATCGGAGGAGGCAAAGATGCCCCATGCCTGGGCACCCGTCCATGCGGCCTGACGCCGGCGCGATCGCCGATCTCGTCACCGAGGCCGATATCCGCGCCTATCGCAAGGACGGCGTGGTCTGCTTGCGCAATCTGATCGACGAGAAGTGGATCGCCCTTCTCAAAAGGGGCCTCGAACGCAATATCGAAAATCCGGGGCGGCTCGCGCGCCACTACAACAAGGGGCGGACCGGTTTCTTCTTCGCCGATGCCGGCGTGTGGCAGGCCATCCCCGAATACGAAGAGTTCCTGTTCGAATCTGGCGTCGCCGGGGCCGCCGGAGGGCTGATGGGCGCGAACAAGATCAACCTCTTCTTCGACAATATGTTCATGAAGGATCGCGGTACCCCGGACCCCACCCCCTGGCACCACGACATGCCCTATATGCCGATCGAGGGCGATCAGGTGATTAGCCTGTGGGTGGCGTTGGATCCGGTGCCGCGTGCGACCAGCGTGGAATATATCGCCGGCTCCCACCGCTGGGGGCGGCAGTTTCGCCCCCGGAGCTTCTTCGATCCGGAGGCCGACTACGACGAAAGTGGCTTCCTCGATGACCGGCTGGAGCCGATCCCCGATTTCGAGAGTGAGCGTGACAAGCACCGGATCCTGGGCTGGGAGATGGCCCCGGGCGACATCCAGGCCTTTCACGGTTTTACGGTGCATGGCGCGCCAGGCAATCCGAACCCCAATCCTCGCCGCGCCTTCGTCTCGCGCTGGACCGGCGACGATATCCGCTATGCCTGGAAGGGCGAGGAGACCTACCCGACCTTTCCCGATTGCGGCCTCGAGGCAGGCGATCCTATCGGCGGGCCGAGCTTCCCGCTGGTCTGGACGAAAGATGGCGGTCTCGTGGAGAAGGAGACGGCAGCGTGAGACATGTCGTGCGTACAGGCGTCGCAACATCCAACCCCATTCCTGGGAGAAGGGTTAAAGAAGTCGGCTGAGCGAAAACGTCCCCTCCCCCGCTTGTCGGGGAGGGCTATGGAAGGAGCCCGGACACGATGCATGTGAGCGACAAGAATATCCGCGCCTACCGGGAGGATGGCGCAATCTGCCTGCGCGGGGTTTTCGCCCCCTATTGGCGCGACCTCGCCGCGCGCGGCATCGAATTCAACATCAAAAAGGAAAACTGGGGCCGGCGCGCGCGCTATTACGACGCGGGATCGGACAATCCCGGTTTCTTCCACGATGCCTGCAACTGGCAGGACATCGCGGAATACCGAGAATATGTTTACGATTCCCCCGCCGCCGAGATCGCCGCGCGGCTAACCAAATCGGCCCAGGTCAACATCTTCTTCGACAATGTGATGATCAAGGCGCCCGGCAACCAGGCGCCGACCCCCTGGCATCACGACGTGCCCTATTGGCCAGTCGAGGGCGATACGGTGTGCAGCCTGTGGATGCCGCTCGACCCGATCACGATGGCGAACACCCTGCGCTTCGTGAAGGGCTCGCACCGCTGGGGCAAGAGGTTCGTGCCCAGCGATTTCGGCGATCGTGGCGAAGCGGGCAAGGCCTACCCCATCCCGCGCCCGGATTTCGAGCCCATCCCCGACTTCGACGCTCGGGCCGAGGAATTCGAATTCCTGAGCTGGGAGATGGAGCCGGGCGACGCCATCGCCTTCGACGGCTATGTCGTCCACGGCGCGCCGGGCAACCCGCTGCCGACGCCGCGCCGGGCGATGATCACCCGCTTCGCGGGCACCGGCTGCACCTATGCCGGCGACAAGCATGCCGAACTGGGCCCGCCCTTCCCCGATTGCACCCTGCCCTCGGGCGCGCCGCTGACCTGCGAGATCTTCCCGGTGGTCTGGCCGCCGGAAGCGCGGGCGGAGAAAGCGTGACGTGGGACTATCCCGCCCTGCTCGACCCGGACTGGGAAGCGATCCCGCCGGGCGACCTGGCGCAGGCGGAGGCAGAGGCTCTGCGCCGCCAGGTCGAATATGTCTTCGGCTCGAGTCCCTTCTACCGGCAGAAGTTCGCGGAAGCGGGCATTGGTCCGGAGGCGATCCGCGCGGTCGACGACCTCGCGAAACTGCCCTTTACCACAAAGGCCGAGCTGCGCGAGAGCCAGGAACGCGCGCCGCCCTTCGGCGATTTTCTCGCCTGCGATCCGGCCAAGGTATCGCGCATCCACCGCACCTCGGGCTCAACCGGGCAGTTCGTCTACACGGCGTTGAGCGCGGCGGATATCGACTGGACCACAAGGGTCGGCGGCCGAGCCTTCTGGGCCGCCGGGCTGCGCCCGCACCACCGGGTCGTGCATTGCCTCAACTACCAGCTCTGGATGGGCGGCTATACGGATCACGCCAATCTCGAACGCACCGGCGCGGCCGTCATGCCCTTCGGGGTCGGCAACACCAAGCTTCTGGTGCGGGTGATCCGGGATGCCGGCATCGACGCGATCAGCGGCACGCCCTCCTATCCCCGCGTGCTGGAAAATGTGGTGCGCGAGGAACTGGGCATCGAACCGCGCGAACTGGGCCTGAAGCTCGGCCTGTTCGGCGGCGAGCCGGCCCTGGAAGACCCCGCCTTCCGCGCCGATTTGGAGGAGGTCTGGGGCATGCGCGCCCAGAACGCCAATTACGGCGTCTCTGACATCCTCTGCAACTTCGCCAGCGTCTGCGAGCAGACCTACGAACTGCACTACCTGGGCGCGGGCGCGATGATCGCCCAGCTCGTCGATCCGGAGACCGGCAAGGCCATCGCCATACGGGAAGGCGCGCGGGGCGAACTGGTCGGCACCAGCATCAACAAACAGGCGCAGCCCCTGCTGCGCTACCGCACCCGCGACGTGCTGGAGATCACCGGGACGGGACCGTGTCGATGCGGGCGGACGGGGTTCCGCTTCCGCGTCGTCGGCCGGGCCGACGACATGCTGCATGTGCGCGGCATCAACGTCTTCCCCTCGGGCATCGCCAAGGTGCTGACCGCCCTGCGCCCCGCCGTGACCGGCGAGTTCCAGGTGACCCTCGACCGCCCCCCGCCCTATGAGGGCTTGGACGTGACCGTGGAGGCAGACGACGGCGCGGCGGATCGCCCGGCCCTGGCGGCGCGGGTGGCGGAGGCGCTGAAGGCCGAAATGAACTTCACGGCACGGGTGAGTCTGGTCCCGGCGGGGGCAATCCCCCGCACGGAGATGGGCAAGGCGATCCGGGTGAAGCGGGCTTATTGAGCGGTGGTGCCGCCGTCACCCTTCGAGACGGCCGCTGCGCGGCCTCCTCAGGGTGAGGAGAGGGTCGGCAACCCGCCATTATCGATACTCATTTGCATCCTTAGCCGAACCTCATCCTGAGGAGCGGCCCTTGGGCCGCTTCTCGAAGGACGAGGTTCGACGCCGGGCTCCGTCTCAGAACCACGGCATTCGAATCCCGCCGTCGAGCCGAATCGTCTCTCCGTTGATCATCGGGTTCTCGACGATCTCGCGGACCAGGGCGCCGAACTCGCTCGGATGGCCCAGGCGTTTGGGGAAGGGCGTGACCTCGAGCCAGGGGTTCACGCCCTCGGCGTAGTTGTCGCGGATCATGGGCGTGTCGAAACTGCCCGGGGCGATGCCCGCGACCCGGATGCCGAAGCGGCTGAACTCGCGCGCCAGGCCCAGGGTCAGGCCGTGGATGCCGGCCTTGGAGGCGGTGTAGCCGGCCGAGCCGATGGAGCCGTCGAAGCCGGCGACCGAGCCGACCGTGACGATCACGCCGCGCGAGCCGTCGCCGTCGAGGGGCTCGGCGTTCTTCATGGCCCAGGCGGCCAGGCGGATGACGTTGAAGGCGCCGACCAGGTTGACCTCGACGACCCGGCGGAAATCCTCAAGCGGCATGGGGGCGTCACCGCGCAGGGTATAGGCGACATGGGCGATGCCGGCCGCGTTGACCAGGATGCGGGGCGTGCCATAGGCGCGTTCGGTTTCGGCCAGGGCGGCCTCGACCGCCGCCTCGTCGGTCACATCGCAGGCCAGCGCGAGGCCGCCGATATCCGCCGCTACCCGCGCCGCGCCCTCGGCCGAACGGTCGAGCACCGCAACCCTGGCCCCGGCCGCCGCGAGGGCGCGCGCCGCTCCCTCGCCCAACCCCGAGCCGCCGCCCGTCACGATCGCCGTCAGCCCTTCGATATGCACAGCCATGTCTTCCCCCATTTTTACCCCGCGCGCGGCCAATCTTCGCTAGACTCGCACGATGAACCGATTACGGAACCTGCCATGACCGACAAAGCCCCCTTTGCCAGAGACCCTCTCGACCGTCCCACATTGGCCCTGCATTAGGCCATCGCAATTCTGATCATCGGCATGATTGCGTTCGGAATCTACATGGACGACCTGCCGGACGGGAGCCGCCTCAAGAAAACGATCTATCCGCTCCATTCGGGCCTCGGCCTGGTTATCCTGGCACTGGTGGTCTGGCGCAGCGTCCTGCGGATCCGCCGCGGCTTCCTTGAGCCGGCGGGGCGCTATCCCGTCTGGCAAAATCACCTGGCCCGAACGGTTCATTGGCTGCTGCTGACGGTCCTGGTCATGCCCCTGGCCGGCATCGCCCATGCCCTCGGCAAGGCGCGCGAATCAGCGTCTTCGGCCCGTTCTCCCTGGGCAGGATAGCACCCGACGAAGCACTGGCCGAATGGGGCGGCGAGATCCACGAAACCGTCGGCAATCTGCTGATCGCGCTGATCGTGCTTCACGTCGCGGGCGCGCTGAAGAATCATTGGATCGACCGGGACGCAACCCTGACGGGGATGCTGCGACGCTAGGACCTTTGTGCCGGAGCGGCCGTGCCGGGCGATGCTTCGGCCTGCCCCCCGAAATCAAAAGCGGAATGATCATGCTGAAGGAATTCAAGGAATTCACCCTCCGGGGCAATGTCACGGATCCGGCGCACGCCATGACCGATGACGGCATTTTCGCCCCCGGCTTCACCACCGATCCCTATTGGTGGCGCGAAGCCGGGCCGCGCGACATGCCCGAGCGACCGCTCCCCGGCCGCGCGGATGTCGCCGTCGTGGGGGCAGGCGGCACCGGCCTCGCGGTCGCTCTGCCCCTAGCCCGGGCGGGACGATCCGTCGTCCTGCTGGAAGCCACCCGGCCCGGCCAGGGGGCAAGCACGCGCAGCGGCGGCAATGTCAGCCGCACCCTGAAAGCGAGCTTCCCAGAACTGGTCCATCGCTATGGCGAGGAGCGGGCGGTCGACTATTATCGCGAGGCCGGGCTGGCGATCGAGCATCTGTCCCAGATCATCGCCGACGAGGGCATCGAATGCGGCTATCGCCGGCAGGGGCGCTACTACGCCGCCCATAACGGCCCCGCCTATGAGAGCCTCGGGCGCTCGGCCGAGACCTTGCGCCGGCGGGTCGGCTACGAGGTCGAGATGATTCCGCGCACGGAGCAGCGCGCGCATATCGGCAGCGACAGCTATCGCGGCCTGCAATTGGTCAAGGGCCCGGCGATCCTGCATGGCGCGACCTTCTATGCCGGGATGCTGGACCGAACCCTCGCCGCCGGGGCGGAGATCCACGCCCATACCCGGGTCACCGGCATCCGGCGCGACGGCACCGATTTCGAGGTCGCTACCAGCCGAGGCACCCTGCGCGCCCGCGATGTCGTGATCGCGACCAATGCCGAAACCGGCCGGGACAATCCGCTGTTTGCCTGGCTGCGCCGGCGCATCCTGCCGATCCGCGCCTTCGTCTGCGCGACCGAGGAAGTCGATGCGGAGCGCATAGCGCGAATTCTGCCTGGCGGCCGCACGGTGATCACGACCCATAAAGTGCTGTTCCATATTCAGCCCACGCCCGACCGCAAGCATTTGCTGTTCGGCGGGCGGGCCGGGCGCAACGGGGCCGGGTTGCGCGCCATGGCCGCGGCCCTGCACGACTATTTCACAGAACGCTTCCCCGATTTCGGCGGGCTGCGCATCGCCCATGCCTGGGAGGGCCATTTCGCCTATACCTTCGACGCCCTGCCCCATGCCGGGATGCGCGACGGCGTGCATTACATCCTGGGCGATTGCGGCACCGGCATCCCGCTCTTCTCCTGGCTGGGCCACAAGACCGCCCTGCGCATCCTGGGCCGGACCGAGGAGGCGAAATCCGCCTTCGACGGACTGAATTTCCCCACCCTGCCGGGATATTCGGGCAACCCATGGTTCGTCCCGGCGGCCGTTCGCTGGTACGCTGCGCGCGATGCCCTGCCCTTCTAGCAGGGCGCTTTTATGAACCGTTTTGAGCGAGGGAGAGCCGCCATGCACGCACGCGTTATGCACGTCACGATGAAGCCCGAAAGACTTGCCGAAGCCGAGGCCCTGTGGCCCGTGGGAACCGCCACCTTCAAGGACAAGGGCCTGCATGCGGGCTATATGATCATCCTCGACCGCGCCGCCGGGAAGGTTCTCTCGGTCACCATCTGGGACGGCGAGGAATCGATCCGCGCCAACGAGAACGACGACGACCTGAAGGAAGTCATGAAGCCCTTCAAGGAATTCTTCGCCGCCGATCCCTGGTCCGAATATGGCGAAGTCGGCGCCCATGTCGTCTAGGCCGCCCGCTACCGCGCCCGAATACACGCCGAGCTCGCTGCCGCCAATCGAAGCGCCGTTCAATTGGCTGGAGGATGTCGCCCGTCCGGAATGGATGGACGGCAACGGCCATATGAGCGCCCTGAACTATGCCAATGCTTTCGCCAAGGCGATGGGCGCCCTCCTCCGGCATATCGATCTCGGCGAAAAGCAGGGCATCGAGTCGCGGCGCGGGGTCTTCCTGCTCGACTGGCACATCGCTTATGTCCGCGAAGTGCTGGAAGGGGCGCGGCTGACCTTCCCGACCCGGATCGTCGATATGACGGATAAGGCGATCCACTACCATATCGAGATGCGGGCCGGCGAAGAGCAGTATCTGGCGGCGGTCAGCGAAAGTATCGAGCTGCATATGGACCTGGATGCACGCCGCCCGACCCCCTTTTCGCCCGAGACCTTCGCCTGGTTTCAGGAGGCGCGCGCGGCCCATGCGGCCCTCGGCCCACCCGTGCATTCGGGGCGGGCGGTCAGGATCAAGCGCAAGGGGAATTAGTAGGCCCGCGGGCCGCGCGCCTACTCGCCCCACTGGGCGATGGTCTTGCCCTTGACCCCGGGCTTGAGGGTGTAGGAATCGGCGTAGTCGTCCTCGGTGTGGAAGGGCATGGGCTGGTCAGTCTCGAAGCCCTCCAGACGCGCGGCATAGGCAGCGAGACCGGCCTTGCGTTCCTCGTCGCCCGCGCTGACCAGGCCGGTATAGACCGGCTCGAGCACGTCGAAACCGATGAAGCGCAGGCTCGTATGCACGGGCCAGAGCAGGATCCCCAGCTCGCCGTAGCGCCCGCGCGGGGAATAGCCCACAGGTCCGCAGTCGGCGGTGCAGGAGACCAGGGCGCGCTTGCCCGCCATCGGGCCTATCTCGTACCACTTGCCGCGCCCGTAAGTGACGCCGGGCACGAAGACGCGGTCCATATAGCCCTTCAGGATCGCGGGCATGCCGAACCACCAGATCGGGAATTGCAGGATCAGGGCGTCGCACCACTGCAGCAGCTCGATCTCGGCCTGAATATCGGCGGCGAAACCCTCCTGCTTGTAGGCATTGGCCTGTTCCGCCATCACCGCGAAATAGTCCGGATCGCGGGTGACCGTGAAGTCGCCGCGATTGGCCCGCGCGTCGAAATTCTTGGCGTAGAGGTCGGAAACCCGGACCTCGTGCCCCATGCCTTCCAGAGTCGCGACGGCCGTGTCCTTGAGCGCCGCGTTGTAGGAGTTCGGCTCCGGATGGCCGAGCACGATCAGTATTTTCTTCTTCTCCGGCATCTTTCCCCCTCGCGTCTCGCGTGATTAAGCTGGCGCCGTTCCGCGCGGCGGGACCATAGCATGAGGATGTTGATGGCGGACCCGGTCCTGCATCCGGATTTCAAGGACAGCCCCTATTGGTGGGAAGCGCTGGACCCGCCCCCGCCGCCGGCCGATCCGCCGGCGCGGGCCGAGGTGGCGATCGTCGGTGGCGGCTATACCGGCCTGTCCGCCGCCCTGACCCTCGCGCGGGCGGGGCGCGAGGCCGTCGTGCTGGAAGCCGAGCATCCGGGCTGGGGCGCCAGTTCGCGCAATGCCGGGCTGATCACCAAGCTTCTGCATACCGGCCTGGCACGCATGGAGAAGCATGTCGGGACCGAGGCCCTGGGCCGCTATATCGCCGAAGCGGCGGCCGCCTTCGCCTATACCACCGAACTGATCGAGCGGGAGCAGATCGCCTGCCACCTGACCCGCCCCGGCCGCTTCGTGAGCGCGCCCAATGCCCGCAAGCTGAAGGAGCTGGCGAACGAGCTGGAACTCGCCAAGCGCTATGCCGGGGCGACGGGCGAACTGCACGACAAGAAGAGCCAGCGGCGCGAACTGGGATCGGATCATTACGCGGGCGGCATCGTCATCGAAGGCACGGCGGCGGCCCATCCGGCGCTCTACGCCCAGGGCCTGGCCCGGCGGGCGGAGAATGCGGGCGCGATCCTCGCCGGCGGCTGCCGGGTCGCGGCGATCCGGCGCGAGGGCAACGGCTTTCGGGTCGAAACCGGGCGGGGCGCGGTCCTGGCCGAGAATGTGATCGTGGCGACCAACGCCTATACCGGACCGGAGCTGCCGCAATTCCGGCATCGGATCGTGCCGATTGCCGCGAGCATGATCGCCACGGAACTCTTGGACCCGGGAACCATCGAACGCCTGATGCCGACCGAACGGACCTGCCTCGACAATGCCCGGACCTTCCGCTACTGGCGGCGTGCCCCGGCGGAGGACCGACTGCTGTTCGGCGGGCTGTCCGGCCAGCGCTGGCGCGACGGCAAGGCGCGGGCGAGGTCGCTCCACGCCGAGATGACGGCGGTCTTTCCCGACATGGCCGGGGCCCGCGTGACCCATGCCTGGTCGGGCCAGATCGCCCTCAGCATGGATCATCTGCCCCATCTGGGGATGCATGACGGCATCCACTACGCCCTGGCCATGTGCGGCACCGGCCTGCCCATGGGCACCTGGCTGGGCCACCGGATCGCGCAACGCCTGCTGGGCGAGGCGGAGGCGGCCACGGTGTTCGACCCCCTGCCCTTCCGCGAGAACCGCCTGGTCGCCGGCAACGCCTGGTTCGCCCCGGCGGCGGCGGGTTTCTACCGATTCCTGGATTTGGTGGAGCCGTAGACGTTCACCGGGCCGGGCCCTTCATCGCATTCGTCGCCAGTGGCATACTTTATTGCGTCGCGTCATCAACAGACTCCGGGGAGACCGAGATGTTCGAACAGCAAGTGACCAGCACCATCCACGACGAAGACCTCGCCGACGAAGCACTGGACGATCGCGGGGCGAAAGTTTTGCCCTCGGTCAATCCTTGTCATGTTCTGTCGGTCGGCTGTCGGGCGGATAGGTCCTAGCGCCCGCAGTTGATCCGCGGCATTCGCATCTAGGCCGCCGCCCGGGACTCCTCGGCAAAGCGGTCCAGGGCCGTGCGGATCGCGCCGACCAGCAGGCCGATCTCCTCTTCCGAAATGACGAAGGGCGGGGCGAGGCCGAGCCAGTCGCCCTGGCCCTCCGGCGCGGCGCCGTAGCCCGGCAGGGTCCAACCCCCGGCGGCCATGGCATGGGCGGAGACGGTTTCGGCCGCGCGCAGGCTGCGCGGGAAGGGCGTCTTGCCGGTCTTGTCCGCCACGATCTCGACCCCACGCAGCAGGCCCATGCCCCGCACATCGCCGACCAGAGGATGGTCGCGCAGGGTTTCGAGTGCCGCGCCGAACTGCTCGCCCATACGGGCAGCGCGGCTCACCAGATCATGGGTCTCGATATAGTCGAGGGCGGCGAGGCCGGCGGCGCAGGAAACCGGGTTGCCGCCATAGGAGAAGCCGATGGGCGCGACCCCGCTGCCCCCGGCGATCGCCTCGAAGACCTTTTCGTGGACGATGGTGGCGGCAAGCGGGGCGTAGCCGCCGCTCATCCCCTTGCCGATGCAGAGGAAATCGGGCGCGACGTTCCAATGCTCCAGCCCGAACATGCGGCCCGTGCGGCCGAAGCCGGTCACCACCTCGTCGGCGATGAACATCACGTCATGGGCATCGCAGATCTCGCGGATGCGCGCGAAATAGTCGGGCGGCGGCGCGGCCCCGGCGATGGGGGTGCTGACCACCGGCTCGGCGACGAAGGCGGCCACCGTTTCCGGCCCCGCCTCGCGGATCGCCCGGTCCAGGTCCTCGGCGCAAGGCACGCCGCAAGCCTCGGGCGTCTTTCCGAAGGGACAGCGGTAGCAATAGCAGGGCTCGATCTTGGGATGGTCCCAGAGATAGGGGCCATAGGCCTTGCGCCGGTCCATCCTTCCGCCATAGCTGAGCGCGCCGAAGGAACTGCCGTGATAGCTGTGCAGCCGGCCGATCACCTTGTGTTTCTCGGGCTTGCCGGTCTCCAGGAAATAGTGGCGGGCCAGCTTGACCGCCGTCTCCGTCGCCTCGGAGCCGGTGTTGACGAAGAACACGCGGTTGAGATCGCCGGGGGTCAGGGCGACGAGGCGGCCGGCCAGTTCCCGCTCGACCGGGTTGTCGACCGCGCCGGCGAAGGCGAAGGCGATCTTCTTGGCCTGTTCCGCCATGGCCTCGGGGATTTCCGCAACCCCATGCCCGACATTGACGACGCAGACCCCACCCGAGGTGCCGTCGACAATCGAACGCCCCTCGGCATCGAAGACCCGCGCGCCCTTGCCCCGCACGATCAACGGCCAGTCTCGCCGCTTGGGCGCCTGGCGGAAGAGGTGGTGGGTCATCGCCCCAGCAGCCGCGCCGCGTTGCCGCCGAGCAGTTTCTCCTCGACCTGGGGCTTGAGGCCCATCTCGCGCCATTCGGACAGAGTGCGTTCGTGGTTCATCACCGGCCAGTCGGTACCGTAGAGAATCTGGTCCTGGCAGACGCTGTCCATGAAGCGGCGCATGACCTCCCAGCCCGTGCCGGACGCCCCGACATATTTCGGGGCGAGGCCGCCGAATTCCATATGGACGTTGGGGTGCTTGCGCGCGACGGCGACCATCTGCGCGGCCCAGGGCCAGCCGGCATGGGCGGCGATCAGCTTCAAGTCCGGAAAATCGCAGGCCAGGTCGTCGAGCTGGAGCGGATCGTCGTGGCGCATCGGATGGGTCACGCCGTAGTTGATGCCCGTGTGGAGGGCGACGATCAGACCGCATTCCGCCGCCTTGGCGTAGATCGGATAGAGGGTGCGCTCGCAGATCGGCATGCGGAAGAAGGAGGGCTGGAGCGAGATGCCGACCAGGCCGAGATCGGCGCAGCGCTGGACCTGTGCCACCGCGCGCATGACCTTGAAGCGTTCCATCGAGACCGTGCCGACCCCGGAGAAACGCTTCGGGTCGGCCTTGACCAGCTCGGCCACTTTCTCATTCATCGCATCGGCCGGGTCGCCGATCTCGTATTCGGCATGGATCACGGCATGGTCGATGCCGCTGGCATCCATCTCGCGCTTCAGGTCCTCGAAGCCCAGCTTCAGCTTGTCCTGAACCCCCAGCACCTCCTGGTATTGCTGCCAGACCTCCGGCGGCACATCGATCTCGGGCCGCATCTCGTCCGGCAGGCGGACGCGAAAATCGATCACGGGTGTCGTCATGGTTGTTCTCCCTCCCCTATAGGCGTGGAGCGCAGTCTAGCGCTAATTCCCCGGAAGCAAGACGTTTCCCCAACGCCCGTCATGCCGCGGCGAAGCCCGGGGCATCCACATTGCGGCACGACTGGATTGCCCGGGCTTCGCCGGGCAATGACGATGAAAGGAACCAATCAATCCTTCACCGCCATGGCGCTCCGCCCAATCTCGGCCTCATGCTGAGCTTGTCGAAGTATGAGGCCGTGGAACGTCGCCAGACCGTGCAATCCTCGCCCTTCGACAGGCTCAGGACGAAGAAACGCAGAGCCCCGCCTAGAAATCCTTGCAGAGGCGCAGGGCGTCGTAGATGGCGGCGTGGATGTTGCGGCTGGTCACGGCGTCGCCGATGCGGAACAGGCGGTAGGCCCCGGCCGGGTTGGTCGCGATCTCTTGGGGCCGGCCCTCGAGCAGGGCGTCGAAATCGACCTCGCCCAGATTGGCCGAGTCCGGGCGCAGGGCGAAATACAGTTCCTCGTTCGGCAGGGTGCCGTGCTCAACCACGACCTGATCGACCAGGCGCTCCTCGTCGGCCTCGGAATAGTCGTTGTGCAGGACGGCGACGATGCGATTGCCCTCGGCCTCGACCCCTTCGAGGCGCAGGTCCGGGGTCATCACCACGCCCCTGGCGTGGAGGTTGCGGATATGGATCGGCCGGTTGGTCGGGCCGAGCTTCGACGCCGTCATCCAGTCCGGCGTGACCAGCTCGACCCGCGCGCCGCGCTCGGCCAAGTATTCGGCGACCGAGACGCCCTGGTGGTCGTTCTGGTCGTCATAGACCAGCACCGTCTCGCCCGGCGCGACCCGGCCGGAGAGAATGTCCTGGCCCGTCGCCACGAGGGCGGAGTCGTGGAACCGGCCGGGATTGGGACGGCCGCCGGTCGCGACGATCACCAGATCCGGGGCCTCGGCCTTCACCACCTCCGCCGTCGCCATCGTCTGCATGCGCAGGTCGACGGGCAGTTTGCGGGTCTGGGATTCGAGCCAGCGGGTGACGCCCGAGAGATTCTCGCGATGGCCGATCTTGGTGGCGAGGTTGATCTGGCCGCCCATGCGGTCCGTTCCCTCGAACAGCACGACATCGTGCCCCCGCTCGGCCGAAACCCGCGCGGCCTCCATCCCGCCCGGCCCGCCGCCGATCACCACGACCTTTTTTGCGCCGTTCGGCCCTTTCGAAATCTTATGCGGCATGGTCCTTTCGCGCCCGGTCGCGGCGTTCTGGATGCAGAGCGCGCCGCCGCCGGTATAGAGGCGGTCGAGGCAATAGGAGGCGCCGACGCATTGGCGGATGTCGTCCTCCCGCCCCTCGCGCAGCTTCTCGACGAAATAGGGATCGGCGATATGGGCGCGGGTCATGGCGACCATGTCGATATGGCCGTCCTCGATCGCCCGCGCGGCCGTCGCCGGGTCCTGGATGCGGGTGGCGTGGAAGACCGGGATATCGACCTCGGCCTTGATCGCACTGGCCAGGTGCAGATAGGGCGCGACCGGCCAGCTCATGTTCGGGGTGATCTTGGAATGGGACATGCGGGTCATGATCGACCCGGCCGAGATGTTGAGGAAATCGACCAGTCCTTCCCGGGCGTAATAGGCGGCGGTGGCCCGGCATTCCTCCGGCTCCATCCCCTCCTCGACCAGTTCGGCCCCCGACATGCGGATGCCGATGACGAAATCCTCTCCGACCTGCTTGCGCATCTCCTCCATCACCTCGCGCCCCAGGCGCATGCGGTTCTCGAAGCTGCCGCCGTATTTGTCGGTGCGCCGGTTGTGCCGCGGGCTCCAGAAGACGTCGAGAATCTGGTTGGCATGGGCCGAGATCTCGCAGCCGTCGAGCCCGCCCTGTTTGGCGCGCAGCGCCGCCTGGCCGAAGGCGCGGACGATGCGGGCGATGTCCCAGTCCTCGACCTCCTTGGCGTATTGGGCGTGCCAGCGTTCGCGCGGGCGCGAGGGGCCGAGGGGGATGAACCACTCGCCCTGGTCCCATTGGATCTTCTTGCCCATGAAGGCCATCTGGATCATCAGCTTGGCGCCGTGGCCGTGGATGCGCTCGCTGAACTGTTGGAGGTAGGGAATCACCCGGTCCGAAGCGAGCGAGAGCTGGCCCCAATCGACCTTGGATTCGAAGGACACGCCCGAGGAGCCGCCGAACATGGTCAGGCCGATGCCGCCCTTGGCCTTTTCCTCGTGATAGCGCTGATAGCGCTCGCCCGGCATGCCATCCTCGTCATAGGCCGGGGCATGGCTGGTGCTCATGATCCGATTGCGGATCGTCATGTTGCGAATGCTCAGCGGCGTGAACAACGCGTCGTACTGGCCCATCGATTCCCCTTCCCCCGATATCGCGCCGTCTAGACCGCGACGCTCTCCGGCCGCCAACGCCGCACGCGCAGCGCCTCCGACCGGCCCTTGACCTCCAACCCCTCCGGCGCCGTGAAGCCCTCCGGCCGGCCGGCCGGCGAGAATGTACCAACATCAGTGACGGTTTCGAGGGTATGCGCGACCGTGCTCATCCGCGCCGCGACATTGACGCCGTCGCCGATCACGGTGAAATCCTGCCGTTCGGGCGGGCCGACGGCACCCGCGATCACCCGGCAATCGTGCAAACCGATACCGATGCCCCGCGGCTGTCCATCCTGGGCCGCCAGGGTTTCCAGCACCGCGCGCGCAGGCCACGGCGTTGGCCGAGCGATCCGGCCCCTCGAAAACGGCGAGAAGGGCATCGCCGATGAACTTGTCGACATCGCCGCCATGGCGCCGAACGGCCTCGACCTGAACCGCCAGGAGAGCGTTGAGGAAGGCGATCACCCGTTCCAGCGGCTCGCTCTCCGCGAAGCCCGTGAAATCGCGCACATCCGCGAAATAGAGGGTCGCGTCGATCACCCTTGAGGCCAGGCTCCCATCGCGTTCGGAAATCAGGACGGCGGTTTCGTCTTGCGATAGAGTCCGGTTTCCCGGCCTCCGAGACTTTGCGGATCAGCCCTTCTCGGCGGCGGCTTTCGCAGCCTTGCGCGCGGCGCGCTCCTCGAAGAACTTTTCCATCCATATCTGCGGCTCGCCCGAAGCATAGTTCTCGGCCGAGATCTTGAGATTGGCGTCGATCGTCTCCTCGAGGCCCGGCTGGGTCATCTCGCGGATACGCTTCTTGGTCAGCTTCATGGCCAGCGGCGCCTTGGAGGCGAGCATCTTGGCGATTTCCATCGCCTTCGGCATGACCTCGTCCTGCGTGTCCACCAGATAATGGATGACGCCGGCCTCATAGGCCTCGGTTCCCGTCATGACCCGGCCGCGCAGGGTCAGTTCCGAGGTGCGGGAATGGCCGATACGCTCGTCCATGATATGCGGGCCGGTGACGCTGGAAATGCCCGAATTGATCTCGGGCTGGCCCATGCGCGAACCGGGATAGCCGACGATGATGTCGTGCAGCATGGCGTACTGGTAGGCCGAGCCGGCGGCGACGCCGTTCAGCGCGGCGACCGTGCCTTTGTCCATGTTTCGCAACGCGTTGTAAAACTCGCGCCACTCCTCGGCCCAGGCCGCGCCGTCGGTGCCGCCCTTGATGTTCTTGGTCTCGTTGAGATCCTGGCCCGAAGACCAGGCCTTGGTGCCCGCCCCGGTCAGAATCACAGCCCCGACCGACTTGTCCTCGTTGAAGGCCTTGAGCGCGTTGATGATGTCGCGCCGCATGGGGGCATGCCAACCGTTGATCGTTTCCGGGCGGTCGAGGGTGATGATCCCGACCCCGTCCTCGACCCGCGTCTTGATATATGTGTATTCCGCCATCTCTATCTCCCTCAGCCGGCCTTCTTCCGAGCCGCTCGCTCGGCCAGGAACTTATCCATGACTTGCTGAGGCTCGCCGCTGGCGACGGCCTCGCTCTGATAGCGGATCAGGGCGTCAGTCAATTCGTCGAAATCGCGCTTCACACGGTCGCGCATGCGGCCGACCGTCAGGCGCAGCGGGGTCGGGGCCTTGGCCTCGAACTCCGCAGCATAGGCGCGGGCGGTCTTCAGCACGTCCGCCGCCGGCACGACCTCATGGGCCAGGCCGATCTCCTTGGCTTCGGCGGCCGGAATGTCGCGGCCGGTCAGGGTGATCTCGATCGCGCGCGACAGATAGAGATGGGTCCGCAGCAGATAGGCCCCGACGATCGAGGGCAGGCCGACATCGATCTCCGCCATGATGAAGCGGGACTTGTCGGCCATGATCCGGACATCGGCCAGGAGGCAGATGACGAAAGCGCCGCCGGCGGCCACGCCGTTGATCGCCGCGATCACCGGCTTCCGACAGTCCAGGAAAGACATATAGAAGTCGCCCCAGTCGCGCTGCCAGGCCTCGGCGCCCTTGGTTTCCATCTTCGAGGCTTCGTTCAGGTCCTGGCCGCTGCAGAAGGCGCGCTCACCGGCGCCAGTAACGATCACCGCGCGAACGGATTCATCGGCCGCCGCGGCCCGCATGGCCTTGGCGATTTCGGCGCGCAGCTCGACATTGAGCGCGTTGAGTCGGTCGGGGCGATTGAGGGTCAGGATACGGGCTCCGCCGTCATCCCGAACCTTCAAGACGTCTGACATCGGGCGTCCTCCTTGGGGGCGCGGATATTCCGCGCCAAAGTATTGAAGTGCAATAACAAATATCGGAATTCGATAACAGAAAAGCACCCGGCGAACGGGGTGTCAATCAGGGAGCCGGCTCTGACATGCCGGTAGCCGGGCGTTTTGCCGTGGTTGGCACGCGTTGCGAGCCGTGCCTAGGATCGTCGGGACCGAATCGACCAACCTGGGGAGGGATCGGCAATGACGGAGAAGGCGCGCGTCGCCGTGATCGGCGGCGGTATCGTGGGTTGCGCGATGCTCTACTACCTGACCCGGCAAGGCTGTTCCGACGCGCTGCTTATCGAGAAGGGCGAGTTGACCAGCGGCTCGACCTGGCATGCGGCCGGCCAGGTGCCTTTCTATTCGCCCCACCCTTTCTTTAGCCGCATCCACAAGCTGAGCTTCGACACTTTCGAGCAGGTCCAGGCAGAGGCGGGCGAACCCGTCGGCCTGCACAAATGCGGCAGCATCCGCCTGGGCCACACGGAAGAAGAGCTGCTGGAATACCGCCGCTTCGCCGGTTTCGCGCCCCATCTCGGAATCGAATGTTCGATCATCGGCCCGGACGAGGCGCGCGCCCTGTTCCCCTATCTCGAAGGCCCGGATTTCGCCGGGGCGCTGCATGTGCCGGGCGACGGCTATACCGATCCGACCCAGACCACTAACGGCCTGGCCAAGGCGGCGCGCGCGGCGGGTGCAAAAATCCTGCGCCACACCCGGGTCGAGGCGATCCATCGCCGGCCCCAGGACGGCTGGCGGATCGAGACGACGGGGGAGACGGTCGAGGCCGATATCGTGGTCAACTGCGCCGGGGCCTGGTCGCCGCGCATCTCCGCCATGGTCGGCGGTCGCCTGCCCATGACCGCGATCGAACACCAGTATTTCGTGACCGAATCCGTGCCCGGCCTGGCCGAACGCGCGGAGGAACTGCCCATCCTGCGCAACATGAGCGTGCCCTATTACATCCGCCAGGAGCGCGACAGTTTCCTGGTCGCCGCTTATGAGGAAGAGACCCTCTATTGGGGCGACGGCGCGCCGCCCTGGGATTTCGATCAGGCCCTGTTGCCGCCCGACCTGGACCGGGCCATGCCCTTCATCGAGGCGACGATGACGGAGGTTCCGATCCTGGGCACGGTCGGCGTGAAGACGGTGGTCAATGGCCCGACCCCGCGCTCGGCGGACCTGGCCCCGCTGGCCGGGCCGGCCCATGGCTATCCCGATTTCTTCGTGATGACCGGCGTGGTCGGCGGCTTCCTGCAATGCGGCACAGCCCGCTTCGTCGCCGAATGGATCCTCGACGGCGCGCCCAGCATCGACCTGAGCCCGGTCGATGTCCGGCGTTTCGGCGATTTCGCAACCCGGGCCTATACCGAGGCGAAGCTCGACGTCTCCCATGCCTATTCGGGGTCGGTCTATCACCCCCATACGGAAGGCTCCGCCGGGCGCGGCGCTCGGGTGAGCGCGGTCCATGATCGGCTGGCCGCGAAAGGTGCGGTATTCGGCGCGCGCAACGGCTGGGAGACCGCCAACTGGTTCGCTCCCGAGGGCCCCGAAGGAATTGCAGCCAAGGATGCTCCCAGCTATCGCCGGGCCAACTGGTTTGGACCGGTCGGCGCGGAATGCCGGGCGGTGCGCGGCGGGGTCGGGATCATCGACCTGTCCAGCCTGGGGAAATTTTCCGTCCGCGGTCCAGAGGCCGAAGCCGTGCTCGCCGGGTTGAGCGGCAATCATCTACCCGAGAAGGCAGGGGGAATGGCCCTGGCCCCGATCACCAATGCCCGGGGCGGGCTGGCCGCCTGGCTCGCCGTCACACGCTTGCAGGAGGGCGGCTTTCTGCTGACCGGCTCGGCCGCCTGCGAACAGCGCGACCGCGACCTTCTACGCTGGGCCGTCGAGGGCAGGGACGCCCAGATGGAGAATGTCACCGATGCCTGGGGGAGCCTGGCCATCGCCGGCCCCAAGGCGGCGGCCCTGCTGGCCGCGGTCTCGAGGCTCGACACGAGCGAGGCCGCCTTCCCCACCTTCACCGCACGGGACTGCGAGATCGGCTTCGCCCCGGTGCTCGTGCAACGCTGCTCGGCCACGGGCGAGGACGGTTTCGAGATATTCACCCGACCGGGCGCCCTGCCCACGCTTTACGACCGCCTGCAGGACGCGGGCGAAGCCTTCGGCCTGGTCGATTTCGGCCAACGCGCCCTGGACTCCCTGCGTCTGGAGGCCGGCCGTCCGCGCCACGGCGTCGAACTTGGCGCGGATACCGATCCGGCCGATGCCGGATTCGGCCGTTTCCTGCGCGCGCCCAAGGGCAGCGGCCCGCGCCGCCTCGCCTGGCTGCTGATGGCGGACGGGACCGGGTTCGAAATCTCGGATCCCTGGGGCGGCGAAGGGGTGCTGGCCGGAGGTAAAACCATCGGCATCACAAGCTCCAGCGGCTTCGGCCATACCATCGGCAAGCGCATCGCCACCGCCTGGCTGCCGGCAGATCAGGCCGCGCCGGGCACGGCGCTGGAAATCGAATTGCTGGGCGAGCGAATCGCGGCAACAGTCGCCGCGCCGCCGTTTCATCGGGGGTAGGACTTCGGGGGAAGGACAGGGCTATGACGGACAAGGCGCGCGCGGTCATCATCGGCGGGGGCATTGCCGGATGCGCCCTGCTCTACCATCTCGCCAAGCGGGGCTGGACCGACACGATACTGGTCGAGAAGGGCGAGCTGACCAGCGGCTCAACCTGGCACGCGGCCGGGAACTGCCCGCTCTACTGGCACTCCTACGACCTGGCCTCGCTGCACCGGCAGACGGTCGATTTCTACAATGCCTTCATCGCGGAGACCGGGCGCGACATCGGTTTCCACCAGACGGGCAGCGTCAAGCTGCTGGTCAATCCGGAGCAGGTCGCCGAACACGAACGGGCCGTCGCCGTCATCCGGGCCGCGGGCACGGCGGTCGAGACGATCGGGCCGGAAGAGTCGGTCGAGCGCTTCCCCTACCTCAATCCAGACGGCGTACTGGCCGCCGCCTGGACGCCGGAGGACGGCCATGTCGATCCCTCCAGCCTGACCAATGCCCTGGCCGAGGAAGCGCGCGCCCTGGGCGCGGAAATCCGCCGCCACAGCCGGGTGACCGGCCTCAAACGGCGCGCCGGCGGCGGCTGGATCGTGGAGACCGAGAACGGCGAGATCGAGGCCGGCCAGGTGATCAATTCCGCCGGCCTCCATGGCCGCGAGGTGGCGGCGATGGCCGGGCATGCCCTGCCGGTCGTGCCAATGGAGCGCCAGTATCTGGTGACCGAGCCGGTCGAGGGAATCGAAAACCTGGCGCAGGAACTGCCGGTGCTGCGCGATCTGTCCGCGCCCCTCTACATCCGCCAGGAGCAGCGCGGCCTGCTGCTCGGCCTCTTCGACAATGCGCCGGTCTTCTGGGCGGTCGACGGCACCCCAGACGAATTCGATACCGACCTGCTGCCCAACGACCTTGACCGGGTCAGCCACGCCTTCGAACGGGCGCTGGACCGCATCCCGATCCTCAACGAACTGGGAGTCCGGCGCGTGCTCAACGGCCCGCTGCTCCGCACGCCGGACGCGGCGCCCCTGTCCGGCCCGATCCCAGGCCTGCCCGACTACTGGCTCAACACAGGGTATTTCGCGGGCTTCGCCCAGGCTTGCGCGACCGGCGCCCGGCTCGCACGCTGGATCACCGAGGGCGAACCGGACCAGGACATGAGCTTTGCCGATCCTCGGCGCTACGGCGCCTGGACCGATGCGGCCTATACGATGGACCGCACGCGGACCGAATACATCCACGAATACGGCGGCAACGCGGAAGCCGGGGGCCGAACCTCGGCGCGGGCGAGCACCCTTTACGATACGCTGGCCGCGGCCGGCGCCAGCTTCGTCGAGCTTGCCGGCTGGGAAGCCCCCGACGAGATCGGTCCGGTCGATGCGGCCTGCCGCGCCGCGCGCGAGGCCGCCGCCGTCATGGATTTCTCCGCTCTCGCCAAGTTCGAACTGTCCGGCCCCGACGCCGCCGCCCTTCTCGACGCGCTCTGCGCCGGGCGGATTCCGCGCGATCCGGGCGGTGCCGCAGCCAATCCCGTGCTCTCTCCCGAAGGTCGTCTGGACGCCTTCATGCTGGTCGCCCATCCCGGACCCGACCGCTACTACATCACCGCGGCGGCGCTCGCCGAGGCAACTGTCAGCGACCTGCTCGCCCGGGCCGCGACGGGCCACGAGGCACGCCTGGAAAACCAGAGTGAAACGACAGGGGCCCTGCTGTTGTCCGGGCCGCGGGCGACAGCCCTGCTCGGCAAAGCCGCGGGGGTTGCCATGGAGGAGGACGTTTTCCCGCGCTTCACCGCCCGCGCCTTCGCCGTGGACGGGGTCGAGGTGCTGGCCCTGCGGGTCGCCGCGATCGGCGGACCGGGGTTCGAACTGCATGCGGCGATGACCGATCTGCCCGCCCTCCATGCCGCCCTTCACGCGGTCGATCCGGGGTTGGTCGATTTCGGCTGGCGCGCCTTCGACAGCCTGCGTCTGGAACGCGGCTTCGCGCGCTGGGGCGTCGATATCGGCATGACACACGATCCCCAGGGTGCTGGGCTGGGCCGTTACATCGCCTTCGACAAGGGCGCCTTCACGGGCCGCGACGCCTTCGCCGCGCGCCAGGGAACGGAGCCGGAAAGTCGGGTTTGCCTGCTGGCGCTGAAAGGCGCGGCGGACGGGTCCGGTCCGGCGGGATCGGAGGCGGTCTGGCACGGCGGCAAGACCGTCGGCCTGACCACCACCGGTGGCTTCGGCCATACCATCGGCCGGTGCCTGGCCCTCGCCGCCCTGCCTTCCGCCCTCGCCGTGCCCGGCACGGCGGTCGAGATCGAGCTTTGCGGCAAGCGCCATCCGG
>Ga0302123_10000650_pt1 | contig 26679 bp, 23 predicted proteins | sample CB21_321_MG_FD_203109 | JGI IMG/M metagenome (GOLD analysis project Ga0302123, IMG submission 203109) | Marine microbial communities from Western Arctic Ocean, Canada - CB21_32.1 | ecosystem: Environmental > Aquatic > Marine > Oceanic | place: Canada: Western Arctic Ocean | collected 2017-09-28 | reverse complement strand
GCCGGGAGATCTTCTGTGGCGTAGGTACCCTCCTCCACAGGCAACGTAACCGTCATGCCCTGTGGGCCTGAGATGACTAGCTGCACACGAGAAATAACAGCGCTTTCTGAATCGGCAAACTGAATATTCGTCTGCACTGGCGGGAAAACAATCGTTTCCCCCAGCAAATAACGAGAGGCGCCCCCGCCGGAGTCAGGCAACGCAGCACCTGAGTTCACGTCGATGGAGTTCTGGACACCAAAGGCCGGCCCAGGGAACAGCAACAGGCCCACTAGGACCAGTGCTGCAATCAGAATGCTAATCGGGAATCGTGCCACACGTAGTGTTGAGAGACTCACGCGTTCGTTCTCCTCGTCCTAATTCTTCGCCTTGCATTTTCCGCTCCCAGTTGACGGGAACGCTCAAAGCAAAGGTCGGCCTCGTTCTTCGCGAGGCTATTCGGGAACTTTAGTCGTTCCCTGCTCTCCATGTCAAGCGTGAAACGGTCTGAAAACACAGGCATGATCTATCCCAATTGTTGTGAACGATGCAAGGAGAATGGTCACTCTCCTCTCGATAGCGAACGACTCTGACATCGGCGTCAGTTTCCAAGCGAAGGCCCGGCGACGACGAAAGGCGTAATCATCAGGCGAGGAGCGGGCGGGAAGTACCATAGTCACAGCAATGGCCTCCCAGGGAACGCCCAAGAGCACGGAGTGCCAGTAGTGGCGACTGCCAATCACCACAGAGAGTTAGGGCAACGTCGAAATTCAGGATTAACGTTGCTTGCTGCTCTCATTCTCGGCTTTGCTTAATTAAGGGCGAGCAACACAAACGAAGCGAGCGGGAGTCCGAAAGCTATGGACGCCGACCGTCGTTCTTCGGTTGGAAGATGGACCCAGCGCCAGGCAATCCTGAAGGGATGGAACGATCGCCCGTCTTGGACCCGGCGAATGGACCACGCGAGAGCAATCCCAGGGCGGATGCCGCAGCGCCCACAAGCGCTACTCGCTTGAGAAAACCACGCCGAGTGGTCGTGCCCTTCGCTACTTCACCATTGGCCATTATGTTGCCTCACTGCCCAAATCGTGCACGGACATTCTAGGGCACGCCCCGAGGATATCATCCGCAAGGTACGGCGGAGTTCGTAAATTTTCGCCGACCCATAGGCGGGCTCCCGCACGCCGCGACGGGACGTACGAATTGCGAAACTCGCTGGCCGCTCCGGGTATGCGAAATCCGTCACAAGGGAGAGTTGACACTCATCTGTGGGTCGTCTAACGTGCCCACCTGTAACGTAGGCGTCGAAGCCACTGCTCCTCCACCCTCCAAAAATTGAATCCATAAGGCCGCGCCCCGACTGAGGCGCGGCGTAGAGTGCGCCAGAACAACCATGACAGGCCCCGACCCCGCTTTCATCTCCGCCGCCGACTGGGCTGCTATCAGCGATCTGCTGGCGACGCTATGGCAGATCCTCGGCTCCGCTGCGGGCCTTGGCGGTTCGATGCTACTAGCGCATGGGATGATTCCGTCGCTTGTGAATTCTCGCGATCTTTCTGCGGATCTTGGCAGAAAGGTACGGCCTCCGCTGTACCTCGCTGGTGCCGCCTTCTTGGCCATGGGCCTCTTCAGTGCGTACCAGTTCTCCGTGCGCCTCGATGTGATTACGAGCATCTACTATCAGGGGGCACAATAGCGTCGCCTGTTAGCGTCAGCTCCTAAGTTATGAACAACAACACTCTCATCAAAGTCATGGTGCCCGTGATCGGACTCAGCGTCGCGCTGGTGGTCGCAGTGGTCGGCTACTTCGTCCTCCAGTCTTGGTGGAGTTCCCCGCCGGCGGTTCTCGGCTTCGGCGACGGCCCCACGCAACCCATCGCATTCCCACACACCACGCACGTAACGGAAGCAGGTATCGACTGCCAATTCTGCCACCGCAAGGTGAGCACCGACGAGGCAGCGACGGTTCCTGCGGTTGCTCAGTGCTTGTTCTGCCATGACTTCGGCAAGATTGACGGTACGCGGTCTGACAGCGATACCGCAGCCGTGGAGCTCGCAAAATTATTCGACGAGGGTGGTAACCCTCAACCCGTCAATTGGATCAGGGTGCACCGGGTTCCCGATCACGTTCAATTCGTGCACGCGCCTCATATCCAAAACGGGGTTTCCTGCACGACGTGCCACGGCGACGTGGCAAACATGGAAGTTGTTGAGCAGGTGCGCAACCTCAAGATGCGCGACTGTGTCGATTGCCATCGCGACAACAACGCACCGACCGATTGCACAACCTGCCACTACTAGAGCGCGGGCGACCTAGTACGGCATCACAACGGTACGACCGAAGGAAGATTGAGGGTAACGGATGGGTCTGACACGACGGCAGTTCCTCAAGTGGGCGGGGGTCACGGGCGTAGGCGCCGTGGTCTTTAACGGCTGCCGCGTTCCCGACCACGAGATCCAGGTGCAGAGCCCCGTCGAACTTCCCGAAGACCTGGTCACGGGGCGCGATAACTACTATGCGACCGTCGCGCAGGTGGGCGCTGGCAGTGAGGGACTGCTCGTTCGCGTGATGGAAGGCCGTGCCAAGAAGGTTGAGGGCAACCCCGACTACCCGCTCAACACCGGCAAGCACCACATCCGCGCTGAAGCCATGCTTCAGGCGACCTACCACCCCGACCGTATCAAGTCACCCATGGTCAGGATAGCCAAGGGCGGCCCGTTCCGCGCCATCGGCTGGCCCGACGCCCTCGACAGACTCACGAAGATCCTGGCCGACGCCGACCCGGCGTCCGTTCTGATAGCCACCGCACCCGTCCGCGGCAAACTCGCCGACGTCATAAAACGGTTCGCCAAGGACTACGGCGCGCCATCGCTCGGGTTCGATCCCATCGACCAGACAATCCTCCGGACCGCGATTAAGAAGATATACAACCAAGACGCCCTACCCGATTTCGACATCGCTCGCGCAGATTTCATCATGAGTTTCGGCGCCGACTTTCTCGGCACTTGGATCGACCCCACGCACTTCATGCGGGGCTACGGCGAGTTCAGGCAGGGCGAGGGTCGCGAGCGCGGCCACCTCGTCCAGGTCGACTCCCGCTATTCGGTCACCGCAGCAGCGGCGGACGACTGGATTTACGTACATCCGGGTGCTGAAGGTCTTTTAGCCCTCGCCATCGCACACGTCATCATCAAAGAAGGCTTGGGTGACGCCAACGCCGCACGCGCGCTCACCGGCGGGGACATCAATCGTCTCTCGCGCTACCAACCCTCCAACGTCGCGACCGAGATCGGGATGTCTCCCACCGCCATCACCGACCTCGCGCACAGGTTCGCCGGCGCACACGGCAGAGCTCTCGCCATTGGCGGTGGTTCAGCAGGCGCGCACACCAACGGAGTGTTCAACCTTACGGCGATTTACGCGCTCAACTACTTGGTAGGCTCAGTCAACGTACCGGGCGGAGTGGTCTTCAACCCCGCTGATCATCAGTCGCAGATTACCGGCGCGCCGGTCCGCGATTGGAAAGCAGCGTTGGACGCCATGCGCTCGGGCGGCACCAAAGTATTGTTGGTGCGCGACGCCAATCTCGTTCACGGACTATCTGCTCAACTCAAGGTGACCGAGGCTCTCGACAATCTCGACACCATCGTCAGCTTCTCATCGTTCTTGGACGACACAACTGCTCGTGCCGATCTGATTCTTCCAGGGCATACGCCCTTCGAAGAGTGGGGATCGGACACCCCTGATGTCGGTCCGGGATACCGGACGGTCGCTTTCCAACAGCCGGTGATCAACCGGTTCCGCGACACTATGGCTTTCGGGGATGTGCTGATCCGCGCGGCAGCTGAGCTTGGCAACGCGATGCCATGGGGCTCCATGCGGGACGCTGTCCGCGCAGAAGCTCGCGAGCTGCACCGCACGAACCGAGGCTCGGTTACGCAGCCAACGTTCGAGGAGTTCTGGAAGCGGTCCCTTGAGCGTGGTGGCTGGTGGGATCAAGGTGACACCGTCAGTGGTACTCCGATACCCCCGACTCTTCCGCGCACGCCGGAGCGCGCCCAGATCGTGGGTAATCCGAACTCATTCCCGCTACACCTCGTCCCTTTCGAGGGTCACGGGATTGGCGTTGGGCAATACGCCCACCTGCCCTGGGCCCAGTCCGTTCCTGACCCACTCACCACTGTCGTGTGGAGCACGTGGGTTGAGCTCAACCCCAAAACTGCGGAACACCTCAAAGTGAAGCAGGATGACGTTGTCACTTTGGAGTCCGCGTTGGGCGGGTTCATCAGCGTGCCTGTGTACGTCAATCCGGCGACTCCACCAGCAGTGGCCGCCGTGCCTATTGGCCAGGGCCACGAGCAGTTCACGACCTATGCGGCAGGTCGCGGCTCCAACGTCTTGGACATCGTCGCGCAGACCGAAGATACCGACACGGGCTCGCTCGCATGGGCAGGCACCCGCGTCCGATTAACCAAGACCAACGTGAGAGTAGGGTTGCCCAAGCTTGAGGGGATCGAAGAGGCCCGACAGCTACCGGGTGAACCTGTGATCGAAGTGTTCAAGCTCGGCGAAGGCGACCGCGGTCACAGCTAGGTCCATTTCTGGACATTGAGGCAATAGGCAATAGATGGCAACGCAGACGAAACCACAATCAGCAACGGACCGCTCCGAAGCCTTCAAATGGTCCATGGTCATCGACCTGGATCGTTGCACAGGTTGTGAAGCGTGTGTCATCGCGTGTCAGGCCGAGAACAACGTTCCGATTAACGAGTCGTCGGCCTTCATCGAGGGGCGGGCAATCGAGTGGATCAGGATAGAGCGTTACTGGGAAGGCGAGTGGCCCGACATTAAGGCCCGTTTCATTCCGGTACTGTGCCAGCATTGCGAGAACGCGCCTTGCGAGCCCGTTTGCCCCGTGTACGCAACGTACCACAACAATGATGGTCTGAACGTTCAGATCTACAATCGCTGTGTCGGCACGCGATACTGCGGCAACAACTGCCCCTACCACGCGAGGTCGTTCAACTATTGGGAGCCCGTCTGGCCCGAGGACCTGCGTCATCAGCTGAACCCGGATGTCACCGTCCGCAGTCGCGGAATAATGGAAAAATGCAGCATGTGCGTGCAGCGCATCCGCCGTCACACTCGCTCCAAGACCCCAAACGACGTTCCTGATGGCTCGTTTGACCCGGCTTGCGTACAGGCATGTCCCACGTCAGCAATGACGTTCGGCAACTTGAACAACCCTGACTCCAAAGTCAGTAAGCTGCAAGACGACGAGCGTCGATTCCGCATGCACGAAGGCCTGGGCACCGCCCCAAGCCTCGTGTACTTGAAGCAGGTCGACACGCATGGCGCATGACGAGCACGCGATTCCACGGGTGCCCACGCACCAAGAAGTAGCCAGCGATATCATGGCCCGCTTCCAGAACGTTAACCAACGTTACTGGCGCTTGGTCTGGTTGTTGGCCCTTCTTTTTGCCGGTGGCATAGTCGGATTCATCATCCGATTGTCCGACGGTTTCGATGACCGCTCCAACTGGGGCTACTACACCGCAACGCTGTCGTTCTTGGCTTCGACGTTCCTGGCCATGCCCATTATTTCCGCGGGTCTACGGCTCGCGAAGACCAACTGGCGCCGCCCGCTCACCAGGCTCACCGAGAACATGGCGATCACAGGCGTTTTGATCTGGCTCATGCTCATTCCGTCCCTTATCGCGCTTCCTGAAACGGAAGGCCGGCTGGACATCTGGTTCGATTTCCCCCACTGGATGGCATTCAGGGGCGGAAATCTCATGGTCTGGGGGACGGTCGTCTTGCTCGGACTGTTCCTGCTCTGGTTACTAGCGCTGCCTGATCTGGCTGCCGTCCGGGACCACATGCCCCGCTCCCCTCGCGGCAGATTCGCGAGAGCGCTCTCGCTGGGTTGGACGGGCAACGTCAGGCAATGGAGACTCCTCCACTCCGGCGCGCTGCTCTTCGGCGCCTTCTACCTGATGCTCTACCCGACTCTGCAAACGCTATTGCAGGCGGACTTCCAGGCAGGACTCCTGCCCGGCATGAAAGATGCCATAGCACCCGCTACGGCACTCATCAACGCTCTCCAGGGCGCGGTCGGCATGACGCTCGTCGTGATGTACGTGATGCGCCGCTTCGGCGGTTACGAACGCTACTTTGGAATCGACCAGTTCTGGGCGCTCTCGAAACCCCTGCTTGCCTTCTCGCTGCTGTGGTTTTATTTCTGGTGGGGCAGCTTCATCACGTTCTGGTACGGTCGCCAGCCCGGTGAGACCGAGCTGATTCGCTTTATGGTTCTCGATTCCTACCGCTACCCGCTGATGATTTCGTTCGTATTGAATTTCATCGGTCCCTTGGTTGCTTTGATTTGGAATCCCGTCCGCCGCAGCATCTGGGGACCAACCATCGTAGGTGCGGGCGTGCTTGTTGGCGCCCTTGTGAACCACATCCGCTGGTACGTGGCTCCGTTCTCCGTGCCCGACCCGCCAGCGGGTGAGCCATGGCCACACGTTCTTCCCGAGCTTCCTGCAGGTCAGCTGCCGGGTGTGGCCGACGTCCTCATCGTCGTCGGCGGCATCTCAGGAGCGCTTCTCCTGTTCACGCTCGTCAATAAGATTATTCCCGTAGTATCCATGTGGGAGGTTGGCGAAGGCCTGCGCCTCACGAAAGTCCGCCGGTTCCTCGCGCGGTACGCAATGGTCATCGCGAAGTCGCACTAGGAAATTAGAAGCAGATGTACCACCGCAGAATACTGACCGAAGCACAGATTAACCAACAGTTGTTGGGCACGGTTCTCACCACGCCTCTCTGGTGGATCGTGCTCGTCTCTCTCCTAGGCATCGTCGTCGCGGGCGCCGTCGGCGCCGTGGGCTGGCTGTTCAATCAGGGTTTGGGAGTCACCGGCCTACGACAACCGGTGTTCTGGGGCTTCTTCATTACCAACTTCATCTTCTGGGTCGGCATCAGTCACGCAGGAGTCATGATTTCGGCCATCCTGCGTCTCAGCCAAGCTGAATGGCGCCGGCCCATGGTGCGCGCCGCTGAGACGATGACCGTGTTTGCTCTAATGGCATCGCTCACAATGCCGTTGGTTCACGCTGGCCGTCCGTGGAGAATCTTCTACTGGGTCTTCCCCTACGACTGGGCGCGCGGCATTTGGCCTGACGTTCGCTCTCCGCTCGTGTGGGACCCGATCGCTATCACCACCTACCTCACGTCGAGCATGCTCTTCGTGTACACGGCCCTCATCCCTGATCTCGCGATCATCCGCGACCGCAGCACCGGGTGGCGTCGGTCCGTTTACGGTGTCCTGTCCCTGGGCTGGCACGGTAACCCGCGTCAATGGAAGATCCAAGGGTTTGCAGGCATCTTGCTATCCGCGCTGATCCTGCCGGTATTCGTATCCGTCCACAGTATCGTTTCGTGGGACTTCAGCGTTTCCCTGGTTCCATCGTGGCACGTCACCATATTCGCGCCCTACTTCGTTATCGGTGCCGTCCACTCCGGTGTTTCCGCCGTAGTCACGCTGATGATTATTATGCGAAAGCTCTACAAGCTTGAAAACTTCATCTGGGAGGAGCACATTGACGCGCTCGCCCGCCTGCTCATGGTCGTTGCCATGGCGTGGATGTTCCTGTTCTGGCTAGACTTGGTCTTCGCGTTGTGGCTCAAGGAAGAACAAGAGATCACGGTTTGGCAGCTCCGGATGTTCGAACCACCATGGAGCTGGCTGTTCTTCCTGTTCTTCATGTTCTCGTTCGTGATACCGGTGCCCCTGTGGCTGTTCCGAAGGGTTCGTCGCAGCTTCACCTGGATGTTGTGGACCAGTCTCTTGGTGAACTTCGGCATGTTCCTTGAGCGCTTCCTCATCATCGTGCCTGCCCTGATGCGGAAGGGACCGCAAACATTCACGTACGCGACGTACCGGCCGAGCCCGGTGGAATTCACCATCATTTTCGGTACGGTCGCGCTTGTCTGTTTCTTACTGCTGATCTTCAGTAAGTTCTTCCCGCTCATCCCCCTTTGGGAGGAGAAGGAAGGTCAGTTACTAATCGACGAAGTCAAAGTGGGTAACGTCTATGTGCCCGCATTGGTCAAGGAGCACTAGGCCAACGGCCGGTGCAGAGAGAGGAGAACGGAGATGGCCAACACCCAACTCCTGGGATTGTTCGAAGACCCGCAGAATGTTGCAGACGCCATGGGGGAACTCAAAGGCGCCGGCTTCCCTGTTGAGGATCTGGACATCTACTCCGGAAGCCCCTTCCCTGAAGGTTCTTTCGGAGAGCACGATGCAGAGCACCGATTGTTCATGTTCCCGCTAGTCGGAGCCCTCATCGGCTTCGCCATTGGCCTCCTATGGACCGCCGGCACGCAGATCTCCTACCCTCTCATCACCGGCGGTAAGCCCATCCTGAGCATCCCGCCGATGACCATCATCATGTACGAGAACACGATGTTGGGTGCGATCCTGTTCACGGTGCTCGGCGTGCTCTTTGAGTCCCGCTTACCAAAGCGTGACCTTGGCCTGTACGACGAGCGGATCACTGAAGGCTATATCGGCCTCTACATAGACTGCCCCGAAGAGCGCGCAAGCGCTGCCGAGACCGTCCTGAACACCAACGGTGCCGAAGAGATCAAGAAGGCTTAAGGACGAGCAAACGCTGCTCGGATCGACAGGAAGACACTTGAGTTCGACGAAGCAACAATCGATGTGGCTCTTGTTCGTGGCCATGACCGCCATGGTGATCCTTGCCGCCTGCGAGCCCGGAGACCCCGGCCGTTCCACTGGCTCGTACCCCATCGACATCTTCCAAGAGATGCACTACAACCAGTCGCACAAGGCCCAGGAGCCACCGCGCTTCTCAGCGCCCGAAGACTCCATACCCGTTAGCGGTGGCTACATCGCCGCGCCGCCGAAGGCCAATGCCGCTGATTTGGTAAACCCGTTCGCAGGCGACGCCAACGCACTCGAACGCGGAGCTCTACTGTACAAGCAGAACTGCTCCATGTGCCACGGAGCAACAGCCGGTGGCGATGGCTACGTCGGGCTGAAGTTCGGCGACTACCCAGCGCCCCAGCCCCCGGAGTTCACCAGCGACCGCATCACCAAGCTGACGCCTGGGGAAACGTACGCTTCTGTCTCCAACGGCGCGGGCTTCATGCCTGCGTTCCAGGGCTTGCTGAACGAAGCTGACCGCTGGGCCCTCGTCTCGCTTGTGGAGGCAACGGCAGCTGAGCGCACCGCCGCGCTTAACGCGGTCAACACGGTAGCTGACGGCGAAACCGCGATCACCAACGAGATAAAACGAGAGCTGCGTCTCAACGAGCTACGCGCCAACTAGCAGAGTCGGCAGAGCGAGACGTGTGGGATACACTCCCGCACGGTGGACAGTGAGTGGTTGTGGTATCCGGTTCGCATCCCCTAAACGTTCACGCCAACAGGCGTGCCCTCTTGACCACGCTAGTGCTGTGGTTCGCGATTGCGCTCCTCACGATACCTAGCGCAATCCACGCCCAGGAGTACATCGAGCTCACCCCCGAGCTCGATGCCCGCGCGGCTGATCTGTACGCCGGCATCATGTGCCCCATCTGCAATGGCCAGAGTATTTCCCAATCGCATGCGGCCATCGCTCAAACCATGCGCCAGATGGTCCGCGAGCGCCTCGCTGCTGGCGACACCGATAAGGAAATCTACGACTTCATGACGGACGCTTTCGGACGAGACATCCTGGCCTCGCCGCCAACGAGTGGCATCGGGCTCGCCGTTTGGATTGTGCCGCCCATTGCGCTCATTCTCGGTGGGTTCGCGGTAACCTTGTTCGTGCGACGTCTACGTGCGTCCGCCAAACCGGGATCGGCAACCCAGACCTCCGATGCGGAGTACGGAACCGATGACGAGTTGGACCCGTACCTTCGATTGGTAGATGTAGAGATGGAGGATCGTACCTAGTGGCAGACCTTGGAACGTCAGCGATGCTTATCGCCCTGGCTCTAGCTGTCTACAGCGGTGCTACGTCGCTCGTGGGAGTACGGACGCGGAACACCGCGATGGTAGCCAGCAGCCTGCGCGCCAACTACCTCATTACGCTTGCCCTTGGAATGGCCGTCCTAGCGTTGGTCCTCGCATTCCTCCGCAACGACTTCGCCTTGAAATACGTTGCCGAGCACTCCAACTTGGCCATGCCCCGGGCCTACACGTGGGTTGCGTTCTACGCGGGCAATGAAGGCTCGCTGCTCTACGTCGCCTTTGCGCTTGCCGGCATGGCCGCACTTGCCATGTACCTCGTCCCACGACGCATGGGCTCGCAGCGCCCCTACGCCAACTTCGTACTCATGCTCATCCTGATCTTCTTCATCGTGGTCAACCTGTTCATGGCAAGCCCCTTCGAGACACTCCCGGTGACACCCATCGACGGGAGGGGTATCAACCCGCTCCTCACGCACCCTGGCATGTTCATCCACCCGCCGCTCATCATGGTCGGGCTCATCGCCATCGCCGTCCCATTCGCGCTGGGAATCGGAGGGCTCCTCTCAGGCAGGATTGACGACGAATGGGTCGATGCCGGGCGCACCTGGGGGCTGGTCGCCTGGGTACTCCTGGCTATCGGCCTCCTGCTTGGTGCCTGGTGGGCCTACACCATCCTCGGATGGGGAGGCTATTGGGCATGGGATCCCGTCGAGAACGCGGCCTTCATGCCCTGGCTGGCCCTGACAGCGTTCATCCACTCGATCATGGTGCAGAAGCGCCGAGGCATGTTCCGTCTTTGGAACATCGCCCTCATCAACATCAGCTACATCCTCGGGGCGTTCGGTATCTTCATCAACCGCGGAGGGCCGGTGCCCTCCGTCCACTCCTTCGGCGCCTCAACCCTGGGCTGGGTATTCTTGCTGTTCCTTGGTGTTGTCGCCTTCGCGTCGTTCGGGGTTTTCTTTTATCGCTTCGCGCTTCTGCGCAGCTCGGGGAGCCTTGAGTCCGCGCTCTCGCGGGAGTCGGCATTCCTCGTCAACAATCTTCTGCTCCTAGGAGTCGCCTTCGTCACCCTCTGGGGAGTCGTATTCCCCATCCTCTCCGAACTTGTCCTCGGCCGAACCATCACGGTGGGGCAGCCCTTCTACAACAGCGTGAACGGACCTATCTTCCTCGTCCTCATCTTTGTCATGGCCGTTGGCCCTCTCCTCCCCTGGCGCCACGCCACTTGGGCCTCCGTGCGCCACATCATCCTTGTTCCAGGGGTGATCACGCTGCTCCTGACCGCCGGCGTCGTCATCGTCGAAGTGCGCAACATCGCCGCCATCGCCGGGATCGCGGTCAGCACCCTCGTAGCGGTCTCGATCGCCCAGGAATGGATCAGAGGCACGCTAGCTCGGCACCGGGCAACGGGATCGGCCTACCCTCTCGCATTCCTGCAACTCATAGCCTCGAACCGACCGCGCTACGGTGGCTACCTCGCACACCTGGCCGTGGTCATGCTCGCCTTCGGGATCATCGGCTCATCGTTCTACAGCATCGAGCGAGACGTGATCCTCAGCCTCGGCGAAAGCTCCACCGTCGGCGACTACACCGTCGAGTTTGCTTCCACTAAAACCACGACGTTCCCCGACCGAACCGAACGCACCGCCACTATGAGGGTGCAGAAAAACGGCTCTTTCGTCGGAACCGTGGAGGCTTGGCACGGCCTCTATCCTTCCTTCAACATGCTGTCGACGCGCGCCGGCATCCGATCCACGCCCATCGAGGACCTCTACGTTATCTTTAGTGAGGTGCAGCCTGACGGCCAGACCGCCGCATTCAGGCTGCTCCTCAACCCCATGGTCTGGTGGATGTGGCTCGCCGGGCCGTTCGTCATCCTAGGCACCGTCATCGCCCTCTGGCCTAGCCGCCAACGAGCGACAGCAGTCGTCACCAATCTCTCGCGAGAAGGAGCGCCGCCCACTGGCGGCGCCTCATAGTCCTTGCCCATATTCCTCATGACACTCGTGCTCGCGGTAATCCTGGCCGTCCTTGCCTACCCCTACCTCGTCGCACCTAAGCGAAACGGTGCCCTCGACGACGCTGCGGAAGAGCTCGGCCAGCGTCTCCGCCGGTCCCGGGACCGCGTTTACGAAGAGCTTCGTGCACTGCAGCAGGAATACTTCCTGGATGGCCTGACTGAGGAGGAATACCGCGCTCAGCTTCAGGCTGCTAGACACGAAGCGGCGAGACTCATGCAAGAACAGCAACAGGTGCAGCAGACCCTCGCTGACATCGAGGACCTGGTCGAAGAAGAGATGACCGCCGCCGTCAAACAGGCCACTGGCAATCTCGGCCCTGAGGTTGAGGCCACGTGAGGCCACTTCGCACCCTCAACGGCGCTTTACTCTTGGCCGCAGCTCTAATTGGCACAGGCGGGCCGATCGCCAACGCGCAGGACGCATCCCCGGCCACCATTGCCGGTCGGGTCGTGCACGGGACTGACGCGGCGTCATTCGACCCCACCAACGTGGTCGTCACGCTCAATGTGCTCGAAGGCGTCACCGCGTTCGACCCTGTGAGCATCACGCCCGCGAGCGACGGCTCGTTCGCATTCGACGTCACGTCCTCCGCTGACCGCACCTACTTCATCGGAGTGGAATACCAGGGGGCACGCTACTCCGACACTCTCACCACAGCCGATATAGAGAATGAAATCCTCATCCGGGTCTACGACTCAACGCACGACACCTCCGTCCTGCAGTTCGTCAGTTACTCCGTCATAGTGGCGGGAGCCATGGCCAAAGAAGGCTGGATCGAGATCATGGAGCGCGCCAGCGTCCTGAACGACAGCGGGATGACGCTCGTCCCGGACCAGGCGGCGGAAGGCCCAGCCATGCTCAGCTTCCTGCGCTTTGGCCTGCCCGCGAACGCCTACAACCTGGATGTACGCTCCAGCCTTGTGGGCGGCGACATTCTGACCGTAGATCGCGGGTTCGCCCTCACCACGCCCGTCGTGCCCACCAACGGTGATCCTCATCTCTTTGAGTTCGTCTACCGACTCCACTACGACGAACCAAACCTGAATCTCTCGCGCACCATGCGATTCGGAGCGGAGTCATTCCGCTACGTCGTCCCCGCTGATACCGGCCGCCCCGTCGCGCCACAACTCGATGATCTAGGCGCCACCGAACTCAACGAACGCTTCCTTCGCCTCCTGGAGACGACTAACATCGAGCCCGGCCAAGTCGTCGAAATGTCCGTCACCGGTCTGCCTATGCCGAGCGCCTTCGACCGCATAGGTACTTCCGCTGGCCAGTGGTACTTGCGATACGTCGCGCCTGCAGTCGTCATCGCGGCGCTCGCCCTTGTTGCATTCTTCAACATACGGCGACGCCAAGCGCTCCCTACCTTGGGACCCTCCAGCGATGCTGACACCGTGCGAGCGGCGCTCCACGCCCGTCTGACAGACGTGGAAGCACGGCACGACGCGGGCTCGCTGTCCCAGCGCCGCTACGACGCCTACCGAGAACAGATCAAGGAAGCCCTGATCGACCTTAGAGTACGTACGCAGCACGACGTCACCGGCGCAAAGTAGTCGCTCAATTTGGCGCAGGGTGTTAGTACGTGCATTGCACAAATGTTCGTGCAGACGTATTCTGCTGGTGTGTTCACGCTACCCACACGTACAGGGCGGCCCTCAGCGCAAGCCGTCAACCCGAGCGGCCATGCCGTTCACTGCATCGGCCTCACCAAAAGATTCGGTGTTGCTGAGGTTGTCAGTAACGTAAACATCGTGCTGCCCAGGGGGGAGATTCTGGCGCTCCTCGGCCCCAGCGGTGGCGGCAAGACCACCACGCTCCGGCTCATCGCCGGATTCGAAACCCCTGACGCGGGCACCATCGAGGTCGAGAACGACATAGTCGTCGGCCCCGGCCGCCTCCTTCCTCCCGAACAGCGGCGCGTTGGCATGGTCTTTCAGGACTATGCACTCTTCCCCCACATGAACGTCACCAACAACATTTGCTTCGGTCTCGCCAACGACGACGCTCGCGATCGGCGGGTCTCGGAAGTGCTCGACATCGTCGGCCTCACCGGCGAAGCCCTCAAGTGGCCGCACGAGCTATCGGGGGGCCAGCAGCAGCGAGTCGCCCTCGCAAGGGCGCTTGCTCCTAGGCCGGCGGTGGTGCTACTCGACGAACCGTTCTCCAATCTCGACGCAGCCCTCCGGGACATGGTGCGCACCGAGGTCAAGCAGATCCTCCGCAACGCCGAAGCCTCGGCGATCTTTGTCACCCACGACCAGAACGAAGCCTTCGGCCTGGCCGACAAAGTCGCCATCATGCTCAGATCGACCGTCGTCCAGACAGGCACGCCGGAAGAGGTTTACGTGGCACCCGCCAACCTTGAAGTCGCCCGCTTCCTCGGCGAAGTCGACATACTGGACGGTGAAGCCTCGGGTGGCTGGGTAACATGCGAGATGGGCCGCCTGCCTTTGGTGGGCGCCACAGAGCTCACGGGCTCCGTCAAAGTAGCAATCAGGCCAGAATCGTTGCGGCTCTACCCCGAGAGTGGCCCATCCTCGTCCGCCACTGTGGTGGACTCGGAATTCCGTGGCATCTACAAGCTGATCAAGGTCCGTCTCGCTTCAGGGATCACGCTCAACGCGGTCATGGGTCTCCATATCCCTGTCAACGTTGGAGACCAGGTTCAGGTCGGTGTGAACTCTACCGTCACCGCCTTTCCTGCATAAACAGAACCCCTAGTGCAGTGGCACGTTTCGGAAATGATTGCGGCAACGTCGCTCGTTCGCCATAATGGGCCCTCCAACCTACGTTCGCAACGCGCGGGTATCTAGCTTTGCATCCATATCACTACATCCCCGCCACCAACATCACCGAAGCCGTTTAAATGCTCGCACGCTACGGGCATTGCGCTTCCCAGCAATGGAAATAAGGATAGAGTCCTATGGCAAAAAATGGCTTCAAGGTATTCGATTCGGATATGCACATCATGGAACCCCCTGATCTCTGGGAACGATTCACAGACGAAGAGTTCCTAGACCGAGTACCCCGGGGTGTTATATCAGCCAATGTGCGGGACCTGCGTACTGTTCACCCTGATGGCACGCCTTGGGGTGCAACCGCCCAGGCCGTTCGAGTAGATCCATCAGATGTTCGCGGTCATAATTTTGACAGGAACCAAGATTTGTATGCTGACCATGCCTCTCGTGGCTGGACTGCGGATTGTCAAATCGAAGCCATGGATATTGAGGGCATCGATACCGCAACGCTCTTTCCCACGAGAGGACTTCATACATTAGCTGAACCTGATATGGATCCGCGACTCTCGCGTGCGCTGGCACGTGCCTACAACGACTGGCTAGCAGAGTTTTGCTCATATGCTCCCGGTCGTCTAATTGGGTCCGCTATGATTTCGCCCTTCAATATCTCGGATGCCGTCGATGAGGTAGAACGCGCGGTAACCGAACTCGGCCTACGGGCGATTTTCATTCGTTCGAATTTAGTGAATGGGAAGCCCTGGCACGATCCCTACTACGATCCGCTATGGGATGCGTTAGAAAAGCATGACGTTCCCGTTGGCTTCCATGAGGCAACGACATCGGGAGCACCACAAGCGGGGCAACAGTTCACGCCCAATTTGATGCTCCGACGCGTCTATGCACAACCTTTCGAACAAATGATGGCCTTTGGATCGTTTACAGGCGGTGGGATTCTTGAGCGACATCCATCTCTCAAAGTTGCTTTCCTCGAAGCCAATTGCTCATGGCTTCCCTGGCTCCTTTGGCGACTAGACGAAGGATATGAGCGTGAAGCGGATGCCTACAGTCCCGAGCTTACGATGGCGCCCAGTGAATACTTCCGAAGACAGGTATGGGTATCAATCGAGCCAGATGAAGTACCAGCGATTGATACCATTTCGCGTTATGGTAGTGAGAATCTAGTATTCTCGACTGACTACCCACATGGCGATTCGAAGTATCCACTAGCCGTTCAAGGGTTCCTCGACTTGCCTCTCGCTGACGAACATAAGCGCAAGATTCTCTGGGACAACTGCGCTCATTTCTACGACGTTCAATAGGTAGCGGCGGTAACAAGTTATCCAACCAGAGGCCCCTAAATTACTTAGGAGAAGACGCGATGACCATCCAAACGGAGAATGCCCTCGACCGTTTCATTCTTGCAGCTCGCGAATGGTTTGCTACGGAAGACGACCCTGAACGCCGATGGGAAGGATTAAAGCCGCTGCTGGCGGAACTGATTGCGGATCCTGAAATTATTGAGGGCTCGAGTAGATGGCCCGAATGTGTTGTAACAGATCGCGCCGAAAATCTACTTTTCTATGAAGACCCCGACTATGGGTTTGCAATCAATGGCCTCACGAAGCAAGCAAGCTCACGCTCCACGACGGGAGGAATCCACGATCACGCCCACATTTACACGCTTTACGGGGTCCTTGATGGCCACGAAACTATCGAGCGTTACGAACGGATTGACGATAAATCCCAACCCGATTATGTGGAAATCAGGGAAACTACCCAATTCCGGGCTGGCCCAGGAGATATCGATCTTGTAAGGCCTTACGAGATACACGTGGAGCGCAACTACAATGAGCGTAGTGTCGCGATAATCATACGATCCGAGAAATCGGGCGGATTCTTGCAAGGGCGCTATGACAAAGAGACAGGCCAGTACTGGCAGGGCTACGGCCCTCGCCAAACTCCGACCATGATATTGCCCGAATAGAGATTCTGTTGCTATCAGCGGTAGGCGCTCCTTGAGAAGAGGGGCGCTTACTGCTTACCCCAACCAGGGATTGCTTGCGCTCTAGCGGAGATCAAAGGCCGTGCGCTTGTTGTGAACACAATCCTCGAATCCTCCTTGAATCGGTACTGCGAGACCCTACGGCCTCGCCACCGTAAATCTCCATCAACTACGGCATGCATTCATCGGCGCTAGCAGGACATCTGGCGCATGAGCGAACTAGCCGAATGCCATTACGCCATTCGTCTTTTCCTGAACACTGTTACAGTTTTTGGGCCATGCCATGGATTCCCAGGTACCGAATCAGCCGTCTCATTCTAGTGGATTGACACAGGCAACCCGGGTGCTAACATCCGCGAGCTTGTTCCATGTAGGGTTGAGTATTGTTCTTACTCCATGTCCCAACAGATCGAGCCAGAACTAGTGAGCATTTATTTGGTTGGAGGCACACCGTGATACGCCGCATCTCGATCGCTGTTCTTTTATCTTTGCTACTGCCCATCCTCGCGGCGTGTGGTTCAGACGACCCAACGCCGACACCCGTTCCAAAGGCGGCGGCACCAGCAGCTGCAACTCCAACTCCTGTACTTGGGTTACTTGAGCAGCTTTATGCAGGGGCTAAGGTCGAAGGGGAAGTCATCTGGGCCACGACAGATACCGAAAAGCGAACGACTACCATGATCGCTGGATTCGAACAACGATATCCAGGAGTGACAGTCAAGCTAATCACCGGTACCTCTGCCGATCTTACAGAAAGACTGTTTCTTGAAGCGCAGGCCAATAAGGTATCCGTAGACGTAACCGACCCAGGCCGCGATAACCGCGTTGTCGACCAAGGTCTGGCCGAAGATCTTACGGATATCGTGGAAGAACTGAATGTGGATCCAACAACGGTCTATTCAAACAATCGGATTTGGCTCAAGGTGGGAGTGCCACACGCTCCCATCTGCAATACGCAGAGACTCAGCCCCAGTGAATTCCCGCAATCATATGAAGATTTGACGGACCCCAGATTCAAAGGGGAGATTGTCGTCGAGAACCGACTCAAAGGGTTTATCTACTTGACTAACCTGCCGGAGTACGGAGATACCCGGCCTGATTTGTGGTCGGAGGACGCAGTAGCTTCTTTCCTTGCGAAAATGGAAGCCAATGACCTTCGAGCGCAGAAGGGCAATGGCGGGGTCGGTGACTTGGTAGCGTCTGGCGAAGTGTCATGCGCCCTTGAAATCAACTTGAGTTCCTTTGAGACTCTGCGTGCCGACGGAGCACCGGTCGATATCGTCCCGGTCAAAGTATTTTCCGTTGAACCCGTCCATCACTTTGTCCCCAAAGGTTCACCCAACCCCAACGCTGCGAAACTCTTCGCTGCCTATCTGATGGGCCCTGAAGGGAAGGCTGCTTGGACCAAGGTTCGAGTGACTTCCGACTTGAGCCTTACCGAAGACACCGAGTACGCAAAGCTTGTGAAGGCTAAAGGCTCAAAGATTGTCGCTCCAGGGACCGCGATGAATGATCATTTCAAGAGGCTTACCAATAAGTACAGAGAGGCCATTGGTATTCCGACCGGTTAGGTTAGTCGCGACAGTTCTTAGCTAACTACAGCCTGGGGGTGATAGGCGTTTCGTTACCCTCAGGCTGTACATTATTGGGCGGTTAATTAGGTGTATCAGTCTTCGCAGCAGTCGGCCTTGGCGCGTTTACGGGCGCGTTTCGCAGTCAACGATCCACAAGTGTTCGGTGTCGTGTTATGGCTGGGCGCGCTGCTCGCCTTCTTGGTCGTGGTTCCACTGATCCTTGTCCTTTGGTTCAGTTTCCGAACTGTTGGACCGGGTCAACCAGGCGGTGCGTTTACTCTCAATAACTACCGCGAAACATTCCTTAATCCACTTACTTACGAACTCTTAGTAAATACTTTTTGGTTCTCTTTGGGTTCTATCTTCATAGGGCTCCTCATTGGTGTTGGATTTGCCTGGCTCATTGAACGAACCAACACTCCGTTACGGAATTTCGGATTCGTATCAGTCGTTATCAACGGCGCCATGCCCGCGAGTCTCTTTGCCATCGCGTGGGTATTAGTACTGAACCCCAGAACGGGGTTGTTGAACATGCCGTTCACTCAATTGCTCGGCTGGGACAAAGGCATATTCAGTCCCAACACGATGATCTCGATGATTTTCGTAGAGGGTATTCGCCTTTCGGCAACGATTTTCTTGATGGTTGTGGGCCTCTTTAGAAGTATGGATCCTGCATTAGAGGAAGCTTCTTCTATGTCCCAGGCGGGAGTTGTCAGAACCGCCAGACACGTAACTTTACCCATCCTCACCCCTGGCCTCCTTGGCGTCGTGATTTACATCGCGACTTCAACGATAGGTGTGTTCGAAATTCCTGGTGTGATGGGAATGCCGGCCGACATTCACGTACTCGCTACACGAATTTATATTGCAACCAGCCAGTCCCCTCCGGACTACGGCTTTGCTACAAGCCTAGCGACGCTGGCAGCAGTATTAGGTGTGGTTGGCATCATTCTTTACCACAAGGTCACTAAAGTTCAGCAACGCTTCGCTACCATCACAGGGAAGGGATTCCGGCCGCGGCGCATCGAGCTTGGCCGACGAGGGAAGACGATCAGTGGGAGTTTAATAATTCTCTTTTTCGTTATCGGCTTCGTTCTCCCGATGGCCATTTTATTCTGGGCGAGTTTGCTCCCTTACTATCAAGCCCCAACCCCAGGAGCGTTCAAATTCGCTAGCCTTGATGCGTATCGCTTCATTCTTTATGGTCCTGGGCGGAATGAATTCCTGCAGGGCCTAAAGAATTCCCTAATCCTGATCATGATCGTTCCATTCGCAACTATGCTGTTGTCGGCGGTAATTTCATGGTTTGTGGTTAGGAGTCGAGTGCGAGGGAAAGCAGTACTAGATGCGATGGCGTTTTTGCCCCATACGGTTCCGGGCATTGTCATGGGCTTGGCCTGGTTAATTCTCGGATTATTCATTCTCGCACCTACTTATGGAACAATCTGGCTGATAGCGCTAGCCCATATTTCGCTATTTGTTGCATATGGCACACGTACGACGAATGGCGCCATGTTCCAATTGCATCGTGAGCTGGAAGAGGCAAGTTCCATGAGCGGAGTGGGCTGGCTAAAGACCTTCCGCCATGTAATTATCCCCTTGTTATTACCCTCTCTAGTAGCGGGTTGGTTGTGGATCGCGATTCATAGCGGTCGAGAGTTGACCGTTGCTTTACTTCTTCAATCTAGTAACAACAGAATTATTTCAGCTTACGTATGGCAGCAATTCTTCAACGGTCGAATGAATTTAGCTGCGGCGGCCGGTGTTCTGTTGGTCGCAATAATCATCATCCTGGTGGTCCTTGCGAGATATGCGGCCTATAAACTCAATCGCTAGCACCGGAGGCTCTTATGCCTGCAGTAACACTTGAAGTTAGTCATCTCTACAAACAATATGAGACAGATCAGGGTCCGGTTCACGCGGTAGATGACGTCAGTTTTACCGTCATGCCCGGATCTTTTTTTACATTGCTGGGGCCGAGCGGTTGCGGCAAATCAACCACGCTCCGATGCATTGCAGGACTTGAGAAGCCTGACGGCGGGGACATTACCTTAGGAGGAGCGGTGCTCGTCTCCAGTGGGACGGGCATATGGGTTCCCCCATATAAAAGGCCAATGGGAATGGTTTTTCAATCCTATGCCATATGGCCTCACATGAACGTGTTTGAAAACGTTGCGTACCCGCTAAGGCGTGGGCCTACGAAATACTCCAATCAAGAAGTCCGGGATCGAGTAATGCGCTCTCTTGAACTGGTCCAACTTGATGAACTGGAAAAACGGCCCGCACCTCAGTTGAGCGGCGGTCAGCAGCAACGGCTCGCTCTCGCTAGAGCCCTGGTTCATGAACCCCAAGCGCTGCTCTTGGATGAGCCGCTAAGTAACCTTGATGCCAAGCTCCGCGAACAGATGCGTAATGAACTAAAGCAACTTACCACCAAGCTTGCGATCACCACCATATTCGTCACTCACGACCAGATTGAAGCCCTTACATTATCTGACCAAATTGCAGTTATGGAAGGTGGTCATATTGTCCAGCTAGGAACCCCTCGGGAGATATATGACTCCCCGCGCAACAGATTTGCAGCTGAATTCATAGGCTCTGCGAACTTCTTGGAAGGTACGGCTGTGGCCGCGCCCAATGCTGAGTCAGTTGCAGAGGTTCAGACCCCCCAAGGCATACTTCGCTGCACCAGTGTAGAAAAGGTTGACGGAGGCGAATCTGTCTCAGTTGCGATTCGCCCGGAGAACGTGCTCATCACACGGGAAAAGCCTTCGGTTACTGATGACAACATCCTCATGGGTCGCGTCGAAAGCGTGGTTTTCTTGGGAGAGGCACTGGATTGTTATGTGGACGTTGAGGGCACATTACTCCGGGCGGATGTTCATCCCAGCACTGAACTGAAGGAAAATGAAACGGTTTTCATTGCGGTCAGCGTTGCTGCATGCCGACTCGTACCATCTCACAATAGCTAAGCAAACAGCTGGGCTATTGCCAAAATACCGATGGTTCTTGCCGGAAGTAACCCAGGCTTAACCCCAATGAAACCAGCTGTAGCTGAGAAACGAATGTGACGTAAGAAACCTGAATAGGGGAGGACAAAGTGAAGCTAGAGAATCAAGTAGCCATCATCACAGGTGGTGGCCGCAATATCGGTGAAGCGGTGGGCCATGCATTTGTTGCAGAAGGCGCTCGTGTGGCGTTAGTAGACATACGCGCTGATGCTGTACAGACAGTCGCGGACTCAATCAATGCCAAATCGCCAGGCAGTGCAATAGCGTTGACTGCGGATGTCTCCTCTGCCTCAGATGTCGAGCGGATGGTTTCAGATGTAGTTACCCAACTGGGTGGCGTCGACATCCTCGTTAACAATGCCGCCATTACTGACCACACTCCTGCGCTCGATCTCGAAGAAGATGAGTGGGATCGAGTGATCAACGTTACCCTGAAAAGTGTTTTCCTTTGTGTGAAATACACAGGGAGGCAAATGCGTGATCAAGGGAGGGGTGGGCGAATTATCAATGTTGCCTCAACTTCGGGACACCGCGGACGGGCGGATGCCACAGCCTACTCAGCTGCTAAGGGAGGGGTACTGAATCTGACTCGGTCACTTGCTATTCAGATGTCTCCTTTTGGAGTGCGGGTTAATTCGATAACACCTAACCGGATAGGCTCTCCGGTCGGCCAAGAGACAGTCCCTGAAACAGGGCGTGGCATCGTTAACCTCGTCGGGCGAGCCGGCATCCCAGACGACATCGCTGCCGCGGCTGTCTTTTTGGCTTCGAAGGAGTCTGACTTTATCGCTGCAGCAGATATCTTAGTAGACGGGGGGTCCCTAGCGGGCGGAATGCCATTTGTGACGCAACCGCCAGCCACTACCTAGGGATGATGACGACCCAATCACGGGTCGATCTTGATTCAACTATGCTTGAGGTTGGAGGAAAGACGGAAAGATCGTTCCCGTGATGGGCACCGACTACAGTCTCACAGACGAATCGGCAGATGCTCGCGCTTTAAGCGAGATGGCGCTTGAAGCCGACCAAGTCAGACTCACTGAATCACTTGTCACCCAAAATACGGGAAGCCAACCCCAAGCCGGTCAGCGGGCTCTAGCAATTCGGATCCCACTGATGACTTGTGAGAGCGCCGACAGGAAGAACGACGCCCTCTGAGGAGATGGCAGGCATAATCCAAGCCTCCATCCCCTCAGCAAAGCGCTAATGCCTAGGCTTTCGTCCGAAGGCGGACAATGCCCAACGCCAATGAGGAAATCATCATTCCGATATACGGAACCATCATTACGTTGTCATTGTCGTAGGAGGTAGCGGCCCCTACCACGCCAACGATGCCCACAATCGTCACCAGTGCCGAAAGAATCACGTGGAAGTTCTTCTGGACGAGGAAAGCGATTCCGACCACGGCAAGCCCCAGCATAGATATAGCGGTCGTTAAAGACCCTACTCCCTCCGCTGCTCCTGCAAATAAGGCCGTGTGCTCCGGACTCGCGGCTTCCACACTCACAATCTCCAAGGCGGATTCCACTATTGCTGCACTCATTCCAAGTACCAGCAAGAGGACGCCCACCTGGGCGTAGTGAGCCCCTGCACCGCCTGCCATTTCGTCCTTCACCAAACTAAGCCCTACGACCATGAATAACAAACCTAACGTGCCTATTCCATAGGCATATTTCGCAGAAATAACGTCGCCGCCATCTGGTCCTAGCAACAGCCAGAACACAATCATAATTATCGGACTAGAGATCAATAACAGGCCAGATAAGGTTCGAGAATCCATAAATCATCTCCTACTGCATTCGCTTCCAAAACTCACAGAAACTGCTTCAAACGCACTTTTATATTAGAAAGTAGCCAACTTGCGACGTAAATGGCTTCCACATACACGCAATAGCACCAATCGAGATTATGGCCACAAGCCGCGTGGAACAGCATTGCACGAAGTATCCGCCTTGAGTCGAACGACTAAGAACCCACGGGATCACTTGGTCAATCAAATGGTCTGCTCATAAGAGAAGGAACCTGATGTTCCCAAATCAGCATGCAACCAAGTATCGAAATTTCTAACCCGGAACATGCTTCACAGCCGGCACCATTGCGGACAAATCGATGTTTGACCGCAATGCCTCGCTTGCCAACGCCTGCAGGTGCTAACGGGTAATCATTCTTTCAATAGAAGCATCAATTCGAGACTGCATAATCCAATCGACGAAGTCGACATGCTGGACGGCGAAGTCTCGGGTGCCTGAGTGACATGCGAGATGGGCCACCTGCCTTTGGCGGGCGCCACAAAGCTCACGAGCAAAGGAGCAATCAGGCCAGAATTGTTGCTTCTCTACCCCGGGAGCGGCCCATCCTCCCCTCGCTGTGGTGGACTCGGAATCCCGTGGCATCTACAAGCTGATCAAGGTTCGTCTCGCTTCAGGGATCACGCTCAACACGTTGACGGGGCTCCATATCCCCGTCAGCGTTGGAAACCAGGTTCAGATCGGCGTGAACTCTACCATCACTGCCTTTCCTGCATAGCTAGAACTCCTAGTGCAGCGCGACGTTTCGGGAACGATTGCGGCAGGCTCGCTCGTTGGCGATAATAAGCATGCCGACCTACGTTCGCGACGCGAGGGTACTTAGACTTGCATCCCTACCAGTACATCCCTGCCACCAACATCACCGAAGCCGTTTCGATGCTCGCACGCTACGGACATCGCGCTCGCATCATGGCGGGAGGGACAGATCTCCTCGTCCAGCTCCGTGGCGAGCGCTATGAGCTCGACGCCGTCGTCGACGCCAAGGCGATCCCTGAGCTCATGGAGCTAACCCTGGATGGCGGACTGACCATCGGGGCCGCAGTTCCCTGCTACCAGGTCTATGAGGACGGAGCCATTGTGGCAGCATTCCCCGGCATCATCGACGCCGCCTCGCTGATCGGAGGCATCCAGATCCAGTCGCGCGCCAGCCTCGGCGGGAACCTGTGCAACGCCACTCCGAGCGCGGACGGCATTTGCCCGCTCATCGTGTACTCCGGCGTCGTAACCCTCACAGGCGTCGAAGGCACACGCACCATGCCCGTTGAAGAATTTGCCACCGGCCCAGGGCGCAACGCCCTCGGTCACGGCGAGATGCTCATCAAGATCCATCTCCCTAAGCCCGTGGACCACTTCGGCGCGGCGTATCAGCGGTTCATCCCACGCAACGAAATGGACATCGCCGTCGCGGGCGTCGCCAGCGCAGTAACCCTCGACGCCTCTGGCGAAAAGATCGAGAGCGCTCGCATTGCCCTCGCCGCCGTTGGCCCGATACCCATTTTCGCCAAGCAGGCCTCCGACTCCCTCGCAGGCCAGCCAGCTACCGAAGAAAGTTTCGCCAAGGCCGGGGAGATAGCATCCACGGAAGCATCGCCCATCTCAGACATGCGCGGCACTATCGAACAACGACTACATCTTGTCGGCGTGCTCACGCGCCGCACTCTCGCACAGGCAGTCCAGCGCGCCCGAGGTAACGCCTAATGACACTGACGCCCGAACAATCATTCGTCCGCAGGGTCGCCGTTCAGTGCACACTGAATGGCCAACCCACCGAATTCCTCGCGGCACCCTACCTGAGCCTGCTCGAGACTCTGCGTGAAACGCTGGGTCTCACGGGCACCAAAGAGGGTTGTAACGATGGCAATTGCGGTGCCTGCACCGTCAACGTCAACGGCCGCATAGTCGACGCCTGCCTGATGCTGGGAGTTGAAGCCGAAGGTAAGACCATCGAAACGATCGAAGGTGTCGCGCCTGCCGGGGGCCTGCACCCACTCCAGCAAGCGTTCCTTGAAGAAGCTGCGCTTCAATGCGGGATTTGTACGCCGGGGTTCCTTGTTTCAGCAAAAGCCCTTCTCGAAGCCGAGCCTGACGCCAGTGAGCAGCGCATCCGGCTCTGGCTCGCTGGCAATCTCTGCCGATGCACGGGCTACGACAAGATCATCCGAGCGGTCGAAAAAGCCCGCGACCAGACAAAGTAACTACCAGCTATCCGCACTTGCGGTTCACAACGGAGTCGTGAATGACCACCACCGAGAAGCCCCAGGAATTCAAAGTCGTCGGCACTAGGCCGATCCGGCACGACGGAGTCGACAAGGTTTTGGGTCGGGCCGTGTACGGTGCCGATGTCCGCCTCGCAGGCATGATCTACGGTGCAGTGCTGCGGAGCCCACACGCCCACGCCAAGATCACCAAGATTGACACCTCCAAGGCTGAGGCGATGCCCGGCGTCTTCGCCGTCATGTCTGGCAAGGACATGCCGCTCGTGGCGTCAGGCGCGCTGGACCTTGGAGAGACCGTCGACGACACCGCCTTCACCAGCGACCGAGTCATGGCCCACGACAAAGTTGTCTACAAGGGTCATCCCGTCGCCGCCGTCGCTGCCATCGACCAGAACACGGGTCTCGAAGCCCTCAAGCTGATCGAGGTTGAGTACGAAGTCCTGAAGCCCGTCATCAGCCTTGAAGAAGCCATGGCTCCGGGCGCAATCGTCATCCACGAAGGGCTGATAGGAAGCGATCAGGGTGAGCAAGTGAAGAACACTAACATCGCGGTGCACAACCGCTTAGAGTTCGGTGATCCGGAAGCTGCATTCGACCAGTCTAAGACGGTCATCGAGCGAACGTTCATCATCTCCCGCGCCCACCAGGGCTACATCGAGCCCCACGCGTCAACGGTTTTTTGGGCACCCGACGGCAAGATCACTGTCTGGACGACCACACAGGCACCCTTTGGGGTCCGCAAAACGATCTCCGCCCTCCTCAACCAACCGCTTTCGAACATCAAAGTCACGCCCACCGAGATCGGCGGAGGCTTCGGGGGCAAGATCCCGGTCTACCTCGAACCCCTTGCCGCGGTCCTCTCGAAAAAGGCTGGCAGACCAGTGAAGATCCAGATGGATCGCCGAGCCGTATTCGAAGCCACCGGTCCTGGCCCCGGCGGCACGGTCAAGGTCAAGATGGGTGTCGATGACAAGGGCAAAATCACCGCAGCCACGGCGGACATTCGCTACGGCGCGGGCGCCTATCCTGGCGCGTCGATCGGCGCCGCCGCCTCAGGTATCTTCGCCTGCTATGAGGTCCCCAACGTTAGGGTCGACTCTTACGACGTAGTCATCAACATGTCCAAGACAGCGGCGTATCGTGCACCAGGTACGCCACAGGCAACCTTCGCCAGTGAAACGCTGGTGGGCGAACTATGCGAGATCATCGGCATGGACCCCATGGAGTTCCACCTTCTCAACGCCTCTAAGGAAGGCACGCGCAGACCTGACGGCCCATTGTTTCCTCGGGTTGGCAACGAGGGTTGCCTCCTAGCTATCAAGGACTCTGACCATTTCA
>Ga0302123_10000649_pt1 | contig 26684 bp, 21 predicted proteins | sample CB21_321_MG_FD_203109 | JGI IMG/M metagenome (GOLD analysis project Ga0302123, IMG submission 203109) | Marine microbial communities from Western Arctic Ocean, Canada - CB21_32.1 | ecosystem: Environmental > Aquatic > Marine > Oceanic | place: Canada: Western Arctic Ocean | collected 2017-09-28 | reverse complement strand
GGTGACGGACAGTGAGATGCAGAGCGTGCGTCTAAAACGTAATGCTTTTCACGGCGACTGGAATTATGAGATTCACCCACATAAAAACAGGCGAAGCGGGTAAGTTAATTCTGAACGACGCCTTAGCACTGCCGACGCCGCCCCAGATCGGAGCGTGAGAACGTTGAGCAGTGAGGAAATGATCTTACGAAATCGAGCGTCGATGAAACAGCGAAGGTGTTCCGGCATGGATGCCGGACCTTGCGGCACGTGCTTTGTTGGCAGACGCGACTAAGCTAACGCCACGCAAACTCCGGTCGAGCATATTGCTCAAGATAACCGCACGAATTGCACCGAAACGTACCAACAGGGAGTATTGTTTCGTCGGGAACTATCGTGAACCAAAAGAACGGCGGCTTCTTCGGCGAACCCGGAGCCCATTGACTCGCGATTTGACCGCGCCTATGAAAGTCCAGAATGAAGCCCTGTTCCATTTTACCGTCGCACTTTGTGCAATTCGGTGGATGCTCAGTCATTGAATGGGCCTTGACGGGGCAGGATGATCTGCCAACGGGTTGTGTGGCCGACGCCGCCCGCAACGGAGCGAAATACGTTGGCCAACCAAGAGATTATACAACAAGAGCCCGTTTGGAATGAGGAAGGAAGGCGTTTGCGGCATGGATGCCGCAACTCAGCGGCCACACATTGTTGTGCGGCGCTGCGGTGTCAATCAGTCTCAACACACAGGCGGCCAGACCAGAGACGGAAAGTGAGTTGTTCGTTGGGTTGTTGATACTTGCGATCCGCCACCGGATCGTCAGTTACCCATGCGTCGTGAATGCGACCGTCAATTGTTTGGACAGCAATAGTCGTGCGATCGGAGAGTATGTCATCGACGAACGAGCGAACCGCGTCCGATTCCGGACATCCAGCGATAGACGCGAGAATGTCAGCGTGAGTATGCCACGAGAATCCGCGAAATCCGATAGCGATGTCGCCATCGGGTAGGGCCTCAACGGCCAGTGTCAGAAGCCCGTCAGGACTCTGGTGCTCTTCGGGTTCAACCATTCTTGAGCCGCACAACGGGAAGCATGGCCGACGCCGCCCCTGATCGAAGCGAAGGACATTGGCCAACGAGAGAATTATACAACCAGTGCCCGTCGTGATTGAAGAAGGAAGGCGTTTGCGGCATGGATGCCGCAACTCAGCGGCCAAACAGTGTTAGGCGTCCGCGCGCACAGCGTGCATGACAGCATCGAGCGGTATTTCAAACAGCGTGGCAAGCGCGATTGCGTTGGGGACAACCCAGAACGGTGAGACTGAATGGAACGGATCAACAGGGTCGGTTTCGTTGTAGAGTGATTCGAGGCACGATTCGGCGAAGTATTATTGTCCCAGCAATAGCTCATCCTTCGTAGCAAGCAATCGATCACGCACGGTGCCGCGATAACGATGCGCGTCAGGCCAGCGGGAGGAATCCGACGCGATTGCGTAGAGTTGCTTTTGGACTTCAGCGTCGGGCATGCGACCGTCGAATAACGCGACAAGTCGAGTAATGGAGTCGCCCATCTGTCGAGCGTATGGCGATGGCATGCGTGTGACTGGGACGCCTAACGGTTAGCACTGCCGACGCCGCCCATGAACAGAGCGGAAACACGTCGAGCAGCAGAACAACATTCTACGAGAGCGGGCGTTGGTTGAAAGGCGAAGGTGTTCCGGCATGGATGCCGGACTCTGCGGCTACGTGCTGTGTTGGGTGAATTGTCGTGCCGTGCTCGGCAATCGCAGATCGTTTTTTCTCGTATTCGCGGAGGGCTTTCTGGACGTGTCGAATCCAGGCAACTGAGACGCCGAAGACAAACGACATCATCGTGAACAACACCAACGAGAGGTAATGTTCATAATGCCGGAACTGTGGTGGTTGCGCCCCGTCAAATATCACCCATAAAAAAGCGGCGATAACATAACTCATGCCGACGAGGAAACTGAGTGTGGCCCACATGAAGCCACAGAGCAGCGAGTAACGAACGCGTTGCATTTGAGATTTCATGAAACGACGGATCACCTGGTGGTTCGAGACTCGAACACCCAACGGGGTTCTGGGTGACACACTGTCGCAAAGAAGGATTGCGAGTGTGGAAATGTGCAGCGATCGTACCGAGGTTGGTTCACGTCGGCAATTGGGATACTCAGCGAACCTGCCTTCCGTGAGCCATCCGACCGGAAATTGTGTTGGGAACGAGCTCACAGAAGAGCCGATTCGCTGGACAGAGGCTTGTTGGTGGCGTGCCGCGCACACCGTGTGCGGTCTTTGTCGGGAAGTCGACCGGATGGAAAATGGAAGCGGCGGTCCGCAGCTATTCAAGCAACCGCAGAAATCTGTCGCCGAGCTGCTTTTGCAGGTGCTGGTAGAAGTCGGGGCTGGTGATCCGTTCGCGTTGTTGCCGAGTCAGCCACTGGAAATGCTGCTCCCAGGTTTCCAGCGGTGGAAGTTCCAACGCGACCCAACCGGGGCGGGATTGACTGAGAACGATACCGTCGAGGGTGACGGGCGGATCGTTCATGATGGTGACGGTCGCGTCGGCGGCGAGTGGTTCATCGGCAGTGGCCGGTCGAGGAGTGACGGCGAGTGCCATGCAACCCACCGACTGAGGTGGTTTCTCAGTCGTGACTGCCTGTGAATTCGCGCCAGTCAGTACGTCGAGCGGACTGGTGACGCGATTCTCTCGCAGCACGGCCACGCGTGTGTAGATGGTTGTCGTCTCCAGCTTCGCATGCCCGAGGTACTTCTGAATGAACCGAATGTCCGTGCCGTTTTCGAGCAGATGAGTGGCGAAGGCGTGTCGCAGACAATGGGGCGTGATGTCTTTGGCGACGCCTGCGAGTCGGGCAGCGTTCTTGACGGCACGTTGCACCGTGCGGGGTGAGATATGGCGTCCCTTGCGATCCGCCGGAAACAGGAACTCGTCCGCGGCATAAGCATTGGCCATGTGACGCAACAGCGGTTCGAAGCTGACAGGCAGCATGACCTGTCGATCGACGCGGCCCTTGCCCTGCCAGATCGTGACGACGCGCCGGTCAAAATCGATGTCGCGGTAACGCAGCCGGACAACTTCACTGACGCGGACTCCCAGGGCGTAGAGCAAACCGACCAGCAGTTTGTCTCGCAGGGACGTGACAGCTTCGAGCATCAGGCGGATTTCATGGACGCTCGGCACGACAGGCATCCGTTTGGGACGGCGAGGTGTTTCGAGCCCCAGCGTGACCTGTCGACCGCACATCTTGTCGAACGCAGTACGCAGCGCCGCGAGGTGGACTCCGACCCAGGAGGAACTGGCTCCCCCGTCAACCAGGATTTCGAGGAAGTCGCGGATGTCCTCGCGCGTGACTCGGTGAGGTGGCGCGCCGAACCAGCGCAGGAATCCGATCAGGGTGTTGCGGTAAGTCTTGATTGTCTTTGGCTGATAGAAGCGAATTTTCATTTCCCGTACGATTGCACGCGTGAAGTCGGCCGAGCTGGGAAATCCCTGCACAACGGGATGGATCGTAGAGAGATGATCGCCAACGGCATCGCGGGGAGCGTATCGACCCCGCGGCGGAATGTACGGCTGGCCGTTGTTGTACGTGTTGGGTCGTCGGCGTGCGGTCATGGACGAGTCTCCTGAGCAGCTGCGTCCGTCCCTGGCTCCCTATTCGATTCGACGGAGTATTCTCGATTAATCGACTTGATGCGAGCAAGGCGTTCAGGCGTCACACGGCGCTCCGGATTCGTGAGACGCAGATCCGTCGATCCACGTTCCTGTCACGCTCGACTGCGATAGCGCCCGACGCAGTCGCCGCAAACTTGCCTGAGCCGGACGCAGGCAGCACACTCGCGTAATGACAGATGAGACGCCTTCAGACAGTTCCGGGAAGAAAACGAATTCCCCCATTCGGACGGCACTGGCCGCCGCACGCGAGCGGCGGCGTCCGTCCGGTTTGGAATTCGCTGTGGCCGACCGTATTGAATTCCTCAACGCCCGGCACTGGGATGTCGCGACCCGTTCGGCCGGGTTGTTCATGTCGCGGGATTACCTGTCGACGCTCGCGCATTCCGGCCCACAGTCGCTGCGATGCCGCTACGGTGTGATCTATCGCGAGGATACCCCGGTTGCTGCAATCTCCGTGCAGTGCCTGACGATCGACGGTACGCAGCTTGTGCAGTCGGTTGATCAACTGTCTGACGATGATCGGGCTCAACTGGCGATACGGAAACTCGGGCGCCGGGCACTGGGCCGGGTCAAACGCCGCGTGATGGTGTGCGGGAATCTACTCTCCTGGGGACCACATGGCGTCGCCTTTGCCGACGGCGAAGACCCCAGTGAACTGTGGCCGGCGGTAGCCGAGGCTCTGTATCGCATCCGTCGGGCAGACCGGCTGCATGGCCAGACTGACTACGTCCTCATCAAAGACCTGAGCGATCAGCAATGTGAAGCGTCCGACTCACTGACGCGATTCAACTACCGACGCGTCGAGACGGAGCCGGACATGGTCCTCGACGTCCCCGCCGAGTGGGCATCTTTTGACGACTATCTCGCGAGTCTGAATAAGAAGTACCGCAAGTCGGCTCGCAACGTGATCAAAGCCATCGACGAGGGCTCCGGCGCAGTCGTTGTGCTGGACTCGCTCAGCGAGGACTCGGACCGGATGAACGAGCTGTATGCTGCCGTGGCTCACCGGGCCGATGTCCGTCTCGCCGAGATGCCGGCTGAGTTCCTGCCGGCCCTGGCTGAGTCGCTTGGTCCCGACGTATTCGCCGCGATCGGAATTCGCGTTGACGGTCAGCTTGCCGGTTTCGTCACCGTGTTGAAAGACGGTGAGACCGCCATCGGCTACTACCTGGGCGTCGATTACGAAGTCAACGACCGAATGCCGCTGTATCACCGGCTGCTGTATTCAGTCATCGAGCAGGCAATCGCATGGCAATGCCGGTGTGTATCTTTCGGGCGCACGGCATTGGAGCCCAAGGCCCGGCTTGGCTGTCATCCCGTGTCGACGTCCGTGTGGATTCGGCACCGCGTTCCGGTCGTCAATCTGATCGTGCGGCAATTGCTGAAAGGCGTTCCCCACGAGGAACCGCCTGAGCGAAATCCGTTTAAGGCACAACCGCAGGAAGTGACCCCCAATGTCGAGTGATGATCCCGAGTGGCTGATCCTGGAAGACGGTCCATTGATCGCCGTTAACAAGCCCGCCGGACTGCTGACGGAAGGCATACCAGGCGGGCATGCGACAATGGTCGGCGAGGTCAAAGACTGGCTTAAACAGAAATACGACAAGCCAGGCAACGTCTACCTGGGGATTCCACACCGCCTTGATCGTGCCAGCACGGGGGTCCTCGTCTTCACCCGAAATTCGAAAACTGCCGCGCGAGTGGCTGAGCAATTTGAGAAACGGGAAGTCACAAAGATTTACTGGGCGCTGCTGGAATCAGCACCCGAACCAGCATCCGGGACGTTGACCGATTGGCTGCGAAAAATTCCCGAAGAAGCCCGGACAGAGATTGCCGAGCCTGGCAGTCCCGGCTCCAAGGAGGCCCAATTGAATTACCGCGTGCTTTCCCAAAGCAGCGGCGCCAGCCTCGTCGAAATCGAGTTACTCACGGGCCGGATGCATCAGATCCGAGTGCAGTTCGCATCTCGCGGTTGCCCGGTCGTTGGCGATGACAAATACGGAGCGGCGCCCTGGACGACCAATTCGTCGCAATCAGCGACACCGAATTCCGAACGGTCGGACATCCGCATTGCGCTGCACGCCCGATCGCTGACCCTGAAGCATCCGATCCGCTACGACACGCTGACGATCGAGGCCCCGCTTCCAGACCACTGGCCGACCGGAGAGGTCCACGAAATACACGAATGACACGAAAATACTCATTCAAGGTCGGGAACAAGGATGTCCCAGTTGTCGTGCCCCGAGGCCACGAGTGCGACACCGGCCGGGCAGCGTCTGAATGTCGAGCAAAGTCAGGTAGCGTGGATGGCCGATACGTGAAACTGTGGCTGCTGCCCGGACATTCCTACCCTTTCGTGTCTTTCGTGGACCCCCAATCCAGTCCAGCGGCAGCCGAGTGACGAGTGTTTCAAAGTGTTGGCCGTCTGGTTAGACTGCTTGCCCTTCGCCGCCTCGGCGGAATCAAATCCTGTCTGACAGCGGTTCCGACCGCTCAACGTCCTGAAAGGAAAGTCATGGCTAAAACACAGCGTAAACTGAAGAAGGCGAACCACGGAAAACGTCCCGCCAGCGCCAAGGCCCGTCGCCTGAAGCGTAAGCACATCAGGACGTAATCGCGGTTGGCAAAAGCGATTCAGCCCCGGAGGGCGGCAGGAGATTCCTGTTACCCTCCGGGGCTTTTTTGTTTGGATCGTGGTTTTTCGTTGGGATCTGAAGCTCCACTTTCATCACTCGATGAGGTCCCGCACGACTGACATTCTGGGGGTGTCTGGTTCACAACCCTGTTTCCCGCAGAACGACGTGACGTAAAATCGACCGTCTAACCACCGACCCGGATTAACCCTCCCGAGAGAACTCGAATGCCCTCTCCATTCTCTCTGACCGGCCGCAGACTATCGCGCCGCACGTTCCTGCGAGCATCCGGCGTGACGGTTGCCTTGCCGCTGCTGGACGCGATGAGGCCTGCTCGGGCTGCCGATTCGGTGGCCTCGCCACGCCGAATGGTTGCGATCGAAACCAACATGGGCATCCTGCCCCAGTATTTCTTTCCAGAGAAGTCTGGAGCGGACTACACAGCCAGCCCGTATCTCGAACGACTAGCCTCGCATCGCAAGCAGATGACGGTGTTCTCCGGCGTCAGCCTGCCGGGTGTGACTGGAGCGCACGCCGCCGAGCGATGCTTCCTCACGGGGACTCCCCATCCGGAACGCGGCGGGTTTCGCAACTGGGTGTCGCTCGACCAGTTTGCCGCCGAGCAGATTGGAAACCAAACGCGGTTTCCATCACTCGTCCTGGCGATGAGTAACGAGAATCCGACACTCAGTTACACCCGCAGCGGTGCACCGATTCCGGCCGAGAAGAGTCCTCGAAAGCTCTTCGAGAAACTGTTCGTCCAGGGTCGCTCGGATGAGATCGAGGCTCGCGTCGAATCGCTTCGCCAGGGACGCAGCACACTCGACTTTGTCGGCGACCAGTCCCGGCGTTTGAACCGATCTCTGTCGGCTGTCGACAAACGTCGGATGGATCAGTACCTGACGGCTGTGCGGGAACTCGAACGTCGTCTCCACAGTGCCCAGGAATGGGAATACCGACCCAAGCCGAAGGTCGAAGCGAAGGTCCCCGATGAGAACAAGGATCCGCGACAGTTCGTCGAGCGATCCCGGATGATGTTCGACGTGATCAAGCTGGCCTTGCAAACAGACTCGTCGCGGATCGTGTCCCTGTTTATCGACACGACCGTGATTCACAACATCACGCATCACGGCAACCGCCCGGAAGTCCTCACGGAACTGCGCGGGCACGAGGAGCGCCAGTTCGACGCGCTGAACGGCTTCCTGACATCGTTGAGTGAAACGCGAGAAGAAGACGCCTCACTGCTGGACCGCACGATGGTGCTTTACGGCACATGCATGGGCAGTGCGAACTCACATTCGAACGTCAACCTGCCAGCGCTGCTAGCTGGTGGTGGATTCAAACACGGTCAGCACCTCGCCTTCGACACCCACAACAACTATCCGCTGTCGAATCTCTACGTCTCAATGCTGCAACGTCTGGGACTCGAAGTTGACGAGTTCTCAACGGGCAAAGGCACGATGCGCGGTCTGGAGTTCACAAAATCATGATCACAGAATCATTCTGTACCACATGATTCTGTGACGAAGAGCATTGTCATGCCCATTTTTTCTGCCGCTCCGGTAACGGTTTTTGATCAGGAAAGTTTTCACCAGATCGACAGAAGAGTGACTGGTTTTGCTTTCGACATTCACAACGAGTTCGGCCGTTACCTCGACGAGAATCTCTATCGGAACGAACTCGCAAGGCGATGCGATGCGGTCGGCTTTGAGGTCATCCGTGAGTTCCAGGTGACGGCAAGCCTGAATGGGTTCGAGAAATCGTATTTCGCCGACCTGCTTGTCGACCGCGGAGTAATCATCGAGACAAAGGCCGTGACGTCACTGGACTCCAGACACAAAGGCCAGACACTGAATTACCTTTTCATGTGTGGTTTACATCACGGAAGTCTGTTGAACTTTCGGCCGGAGCGTGTTGAGCGCGAGTTTGTGTCGACGCGTCTGACTCATGAAACGCGACAGCAGTTCGAATTCATGACCCGGCACTGGAAACAATTGACAACGGAGTGCGGCCGGTTTCGTGAGCTCCTGCTGCAGTGCCTCTCCGAATGGGGTGCGTTTCTCGATCCTTATCTGTATCGCGACGCCCTTACGTATTTCCTTGGCGGCAAAGATCAGGTTGTTCGCGAAGTGCCCATCCTGTCGCACGGAACTGTCATCGGCACTCAGGAAATGCATTTGCTGACTGACGACGTTGCATTCTCTGTCACGGCATCCACGCACCGTCCTGAAAAAGTTCTGGAACACCAGCAGCGGTTCCTGAACCACACGCGCCTCAGAGCACTGCACTGGCTCAACCTGAATCACAATCAGGTCGAGCTGCGGACTATTGAAAGATCACAACGATGAGGAATTCGCATACTCACAGAATCATGTGGCACAAAATTATGATTCTGTGCTCCATCATTTTGTATTCATCGCTTCTGGGTGCCGAGGAGCCGGATGTTTTCATTCAGAGACATTGTTTCGAATGTCACTCCGAGGATTCTGCCGCGGCTGGTCTGAATCTCAAGACGCTTAAGCGGGAGTTTGAGAATCCGGATGTCGCTCGGCGGTGGGTGAGGGTTCATGATCGAATCGCGTCCGGTGAGATGCCTCCCCGCGATGCCGAGCAACCAACCGACGCTGAGCGGACTGCGATTGTGAAATCGCTCAGCGAGTCTCTTGTGGCCGCGGAGCGAGTTGCGTCGAAAGAGGTCCCAAAACTCCGGCGGCTGACTCGGGCCGAGTATGAGAACACGATTCGCGATGTGTTTGACATGCCGGGTATCGCACTGGCCGGAAACCTGCCGGCGGACGGCTCTGCGCATGGCTTCGACAAGCACCCCGAAGCGCTCGACATCTCGCACGTCAACGTGGCGAAGTATCTCGAAGCGGCCGATCACATACTCGACTACGCAATTGCCACCCGCCCGCAGCCTCCCACCATTCACAAGCGGCGCATTTCAATTGTCAATCGCGGAGGTTTCGTGGCTCATATCGTCATGAATGGCGATGGCGTCCTGCTGAAGGACAAGCAGCCGGACCCTGACTTTCCTCCAGCAGCCGAACAGAATCACCTCGATCAGGGGACTCACGAGCGTTGGGGTTCGTTCCGCAACGGAGCCAGCGTCGGACTGTTTCGGCATGAAGACGAATCTGTCAGCCCCTATTTTATCGAGCACGTCACCATTTACCCGGCGCGATATCGAGTGCGCACGTCGTTGTGGAGTTTTCAGTGGGATCAGGGAAAGATGCTGCCCGGCCGCGGAACTGAGGCAGCTCGTCTTTCCGTCGTGCAGCTCACGGGCGACGGACACGGGGGACAGCATCCAAGCTACGCACTCGGCTACTTCGATGCCCCCGACACGAAAGCGATCGAACATGAAATCGTCGTCTGGTTGAATCACAACGAACTGATCGGATTCAACACAGCGTCACTGGCTCCTGCGGCGAACTACTACAAGAAGCGGCGAGCCATGGAGTTCACGGGACCCGGGATCGCGGTCGACTGGCTCGACATCGAAGGACCGCTGTACGAGACGTGGCCGCCGAGAAGCCACAAACGTCTCTTTGAAAATCTGCCGCTGGCCGAATTCAAAGCCGCCGACCATCCGGGAAAACGGCCACCTCGACGAATCCGCCCGCGACAAATCGGCGCCGGCCGGAACCGTCCCGATCGCGAGCCCGGCCTGTGGACCGTCGACAGTCAGAATCCACTCGAAGATGCAGACCGTTTGCTGGCGACATTTCTGCCATCACTCTTCCGTCGACCAGTCACTGACAGCGTGCGGGAACAGTATGTCGATATTGTCCGCACGCGACTTGAAGCGGGTGACTGCTTCGAACTCGCCATGCGGGCAGCGTACCGCAACGCGCTCGTTTCTCCGGACTTTCTTTATCACGTCGAACCCAACGAAAAACTGGACGATTTCGCCCTAGCATGTCGCCTGTCCTACTTCCTGTGGAATTCGCTGCCCGACGAGCAATTGATGCGGCACGCCGCGGCGGGTGATCTGCGTAAGACCAGCGTCCTGCATTCTGAAATCGAGCGTCTGCTGCAACACCCACATTCGACCCGCTTTGTCGAAGACTTCCTCGGCCAGTGGCTGAGGCTGCGTCAGATCGCGGCGAACGATCCGGACAAAAAACTGTATCCCGAATTCAACCCGTACCTGCAGGACTCCATGATCGCCGAGACTCGCGCCTATTTCCGCGAACTACTCGACAGGGACCTGGATGCTTCGCACCTGATGAAGTCCGACTTCGTGATGGTCAATGAAAAACTGGCCACTCACTACGGCATCCCGAATGTCTCGGGCGCCGAGACTCGACGAGTGGCACTTCCGGCCGACTGTCCGCGCGGCGGATTCCTGACGCAGGCATCGATTCTGAAAATCACTGCGAACGGAACGACGACCTCACCAGTTCCGCGTGGTGCATTTGTCATCGATCGTCTACTTGGAGAACCACCCGAACCACCGCCAGCCAATGTCGCCGCCATTGAACCGGACGTTCGGGGAACGACGACGATTCGCGAGCAACTGGCGAAACACCGCGAGCATGCTGTCTGCGCGTCATGCCATCGGCGAATCGATCCGCCTGGATTCGCTCTGGAATCCTTCGATGTGATCGGCGGCTTCCGCAATCGTTACCGATCGATCGGCGAAGGAGACCCGGCCGAACGCGGATCGATTGATCCGTCCATTGGTATCAGCTTCAAGCTGGGACAGTCCGTGGACACAAGTGGTGAACTGAACGACGGCCGCGCCTTCAAGGGGGTCAGGGAATATCAATCACTCCTCGCGTCCGATTCCACCCGTCTGCTTCGCAATCTGGCTCAGCAATTTGCTGTCTATGCGACCGGTCGAGCTGTCCGGTTCAGTGATCGCTCCATGATCGACGCAATCGTCCACCGGACGCAGTCGCGAGGGGCAGGCATTCGCACTTTGATTCACGAACTTGTTGGCAGCCCCCTGTTCACCGGGGACCCAAAGACGATTCCCGAATCCGAAGTCGTCCGTCAGCGTCTGGCAAACGTCAATCCACGGCGCAGCACGATGATGACGCCAAACCTGCCTGGCGTCGCATCCCCCGTCATACGGGCAGCAACGATCACCGAAGAGCCGGAACCGCGTGACTACCAGTTTGGTGACGAGGACGTCGTCGAGCTGCGAGTGTCCGGCCTCTTCATGCCTGACCGAGCCGACGACTTCCGTGATCTGATGAAACAGTTCCCGGAAGCCCGGTTGCTGAACGTCGACTTCGCGACCGCCGAGGCGCAGTTTGGCTACGCCGCAGACAGCGAATTGTTTCACAATGCAAAGCCCGAACAGATTGTGGAAAGGCTCAACAACCGAGTCCGACAGATGTCCGGTTACACGCTTGCGCTGAAACCAGTCAGTTCGATTTCCCGCGAGAAGCTGGAACAGGTCAAGATTCCCATCACGGGCCTCGACTGCAAAGCCTGCTCGCTGGCGGTCTATGAGATCCTCGCACGAATCGACGGAGTCGACCAGGCGACCGCCAGCTTTCACGACGGCCTTGCCACCGCCTGGATCGACCCGGACAAAACCGACCGGCCAGCAATCGAAGCGGCTCTCAAGCAGCGAGGCGTCACACTGACGAAATGATGACTCCGACGCCTGATTGGGCAGCGTCATTTGTGGAGTGCGACGATGCATCGTCGCTTTCAAATTCTCTTCTCGCGGCGTAGCCGCTCTTTTCTCTCCGGCTCGTGAGTACGGGATCGCCGAAAGCGCCTGCGCCGCAGTGAAAACGGGAAAGGGGAAAGCGGTGATGCATCACCGCAATCCAAAGTAGCGCTGTCCGACTTAACGACCTCCCTGATTTGTTCGGTGACGAATGCCTTCGTTTCTCCACCAGCGCACCTCGTAACTGCCGTGCTCGGCACTGGCCACGATGTCGGGTCGGCCGTCGCCGTTCATGTCGGCGATGATGGCCTGATTCGCACTCGCCCAGTTGTCCTTCAGCGGATGATGAATCCACTTTCCGCGCGGGTCGCCGGTGTTTTCGAACCAGGCGATTCGGCCGGGAGTTCGCCATGATGTCGCGACGACGTCCACATCGCCGTCGCCGTCGAGATCACCGGCAACAGCTTCAAAAGCATCGTCGAACCTCGTCTGAATGACGTGTTTCTTCCACACGGCGTCGGCCGGTTTCCCAGTGTTTTCATACCAGACAACCTGATTATCCTCGCGACGGAGCGATGCCATGCTCTGGCCGGAACCGGGGCGATAATAAAAACCCAGCGCCATCACGACATCCAGATCACCGTCGCCATCCATGTCGGCGGGATGTCCATGCACCGGGCGGATCGACTGGTTGTCGATGTGGTGCTTCTTCCAGACCACACCGCCGTCCTGCGAGTGATTTTCGTACCAGATGACTTCGTTCGCAATGCGTGCAGTGCCCAGCAGGTCGGCATCACCGTCACCATCAAAATCCGCTGTTTCCATCGTCCGCGTCTCGGCGATGTCGGATTCGATCATATGTTTCTTCCATTCGCCGTCTGCTGGAGTTCCATCGTTTTCGAACCAGGCGAACTGGTTGCCCAGAGTCCAGCTCGATGCCGCCACGTCCAGGTCTCCGTCGCGATCAAAGTCCGCCAGAGCGACGTCATACGCTCCTGGCAGATCGAGCGTGATGACGTGCCGTTTCCATAAACCCGCCATTGGCTTGCCGTTGTTTTCAAACCACAGCAGATCGCCACGCAGGTTCTTGACAATGACAATGTCCAAGTCGCCATCATCGTCGACGTCGCCAACAATGTGCCGTTCCAGACGCTCTGGATCGTCCTTCTGCACGAGGTGTTTCTTGAACGTACCTGTTCCGTCATTCTGAAAAAGATACAGCATGTTGTGCGGCTGATAGTCCGCACTGCTGAGGTCCAGATCGCCATCCTGATCAAAGTCGGCCGCCGCGATGCCATACGCGTACGCATAGTTCTCCGCGATCAGATGCTCTGAGAATTGAATTGATGAAGTGTCGGGCGAAGTGCGTTCTTTCGCCGTGAAGACGTAATCCAGAGCCGCTTTCAGATCGAGTCGCTGATAGCTGCGTTTTGTCGCCGGATCATGCACGGCCGGACCAGTCTTCTTCATGATCTCCAGCAGGGCACGGGGGAGATTCGGTCCGTCGAGTTTCCAGTCGTAGCCGGTCTTCGCGATGGCTTCCTGCAGAACAATCGCGGCTCCGCAGGCGATTGCGTTTGAGGACGACGTTGCACCCGCAGGCACAACCAGATCCACTTGAGCGTGTCGGTCCAGATACACTTCATCTTTGCCCGGCCGGACGGCTCCGATGGCGAAGCAATCCGTCTGGCACGCCGGCCAGGAGATGCCCGTCGTGAAGTTGTGATTGCCCGTCGGGGCACTGACCCAGATTCCCAGCTCACGCAGTTTTGTCAGCTTCTGATCGATGTCCGTCGGAACCGGGACGTCGTGAGCTTTGTCGTCCACAGGAGCAACGTTGACCGTTGTGATGCGATACTTCTTGTGGTTCTCAATGATCCACTGCAGAGCCTTCGCCACTGTCGTCCCGTCGCTGACGTTGCAGTGGCAGCATTCCAGAGATCGAATCACTGCAAGCTGATCGTTGTAAGCGACTCCCCATTTACCGCCGAAGTTCACCGACGACGGAATACCAATCGTCGATCCGTGATAACCACGACCTTCGTGCTTCGGGTCGTCATCGCCATCGACACTGTCATAAGTCACCAGCACCTTGGGCTGGTCGCCGTCGGACTTCGACCACTCCGGCCGGGACAGCGTGCAGCCGTCATCGACCAACGCCAGAGTCTGCCCTTTGCCAAACGTGAGACGATCGCCATAGACCTTCCACGCCTCGACAACACCCGCGTGCTGAAATGCGGCCGCCTGCGCAGGCTCACCGGCCCGTACTTCGGTCACACCCACAAGCAGAAGCAGCGAACACCACACGAGTGATCCGGAAAGACGACTTTCATTCATTGAACATGACACGGCATTTCCTCGGTTGCAGTTCGATACGATTGATTCCGTAGTTGGACGTCGCCACTTTTGGACTGCGGTGATGCATCACCGCTTTTCCCTTTTCACCGCGGCGCAGACGCTTTCGGCAATGTGTCGGCGATTCCTTACTTACAACCCGGAGAGAAAAGCGGCTACGCCGCGAATAGAGAATTTGAAAGCGACGATGCATCGTCGCACTCCAGAACTGGCGCTGTCCGATTAGTCAACGAGTTTCCCGGAGTTTGCAGAAGTTCGGCGGACAAGTCATCTCAACCGACGAATTTCGAGGACCACGAGTTGTGATTCGACGATGTTGAGCCTGACGAGTTGATCCACCCGCCCGCCCCAGTATGCTGACACGCGCCCTGGCGGTGCTCTTCGCACGGGCCGATGTTTCGTCGGCCGGGTCGTATTGCGACCTGTTGAGACTCGTGGGTCTGCGGTATCCGAAAAACGCGTTTTTCGACCCGCAGCGCAGGGCTGGCCGGGCGCCTGTGGGCGCCCGGCTTTTCTATTTGAGATCGCCAACATGCTTGACGACCTGCTTCCCTGGCTATGCATCGCGCCCGTCGCCCTCATCGTCGGCGCTGTGTTCATTGCGACTGTGTACACAGCATGCCGTCGGGCGACAAACAGGAATCCAGGACATTGGTTGCGCGTGCGGAGAGGGAAAGGGCTCGGCATTCCGGAGCTGGCTCGTCGGCTGGGCATGACCGTCGAAGAACTGGATGTGGTCGACGTCACTTACCACACTCGCTGGATAGAAAAACGCGGCGGGGGCTCGCGGCGGCTGGACGTTCCCGGCCCGGAACTCAAGCGTGTGCAAAAGCGGATTCTCAGAATGCTGATCGCGAAGCTAAACACTCATTCCGCAGTCACCGGATTCGAACCAGGTTGCTCCATCGTGGACAACGCGACTCCGCACGTCAGCCAGGCTGTTGTGATTAACATCGATGTGCGCGACTTCTTCACGGAAACCCATGCTGGTCGTCTCCAGGCATACTTCCAGCGAGTTGGCTGGAACCGGGAAGCCGCAGTGCTGCTGACCAGACTGACAACGCACGACGGCGGACTTCCCCAGGGAGCACCCACCAGTCCGAGGCTGAGTAACCTGGTCAATTACGGCCTCGACGCTCGAATCGACAGTTTCGCACGTACGCGCCGCGCAACGTACACACGCTACGCCGACGACATCACGATCAGCTTTCCGCGAGATTATCCGAAGAAGGTGCGCGGCATGGTCCAGGCTGTCCGTCGGCAACTCAAAGCTCACGGCTATCAGATGCATGGCGACAAACTGCGAATCCGACGGCAGCATCAGCAGCAGAAAGTGACGGGGCTGGTGGTGAACGAGCGAGTCAATCTTCCTCGTCAGATCCGGCGAAAACTCCGCGCCGTCGAGCACCACCACAAAACAAACCGTCCCGCGACACTCACTCCAGAGCAGCTCGCGGGATGGCGAGCTTTGCAGCAGATGATCGAAAAACAGGCCTGAGCGAGACCTTGTTGCTGACTCGGCGTAACTGGTTCGGCGCCTCTGCGATCGGTACTACGCCCTGAATTCTTGCGAGTCGGCATGTCGCCTCGCGACACCCTGAATGATGAAACTGGCTGGGGCTTCCAGCCACTTATTTCAGAGCAATCCAGCTACACCGATACGGGTAGCTTGGAAGACTCACAGCCTCTCGGCATTGGAACGCCGCTCAGGACGCACCGCGTCCGACAGTCCGTGCCCACGCAGAGCGGGGAGCGTCAGGATTGATGATGACCGGGTCTGACGAATTGAGTTCTTCAAGCCACTGGGCCAGAACCGAGCCATCCTCTACCTCGAAGAAGACGGCTCCCACGAGAGATTCCGCCCGTACGGTCCGCCGTCTGATGACTGGTTCGAACTCGTCCACCGAGGGCTGCCTGATCTATCGGTACTGGAGCCCGAAATCCCCAAACCGACGACCCCGCCGGATTCCGACGCACCCGTCGAAGTCGCCGACGACCTCAGCAGTTGGACGGTTATGTGAAATGGCTCCCGCTGACCCGGGGTTTGGCAGAAGGCAAGTGCGGACGCCCTCGCTCCGTACAGCGCGGGTCCCCCCGTTCGGCGCGGGTCTCCTGACCCCGCCGGAGACCCGACCGAAGGTCTCCCCGGGCGACCGAAGAGTTGACGAGCTCCACATAGATCCGGGAGACCTGCGTTCAACCAGCGACGGGGTCAGGAGACCCGCGCCGAACGAGTCAATCAACCAGGGCCGATCCACGAAATCGGTCCAATCTGAATGGGTGGTGGCGGTTGCTGTGCAACCGGCATGGCGAAGCCACAAGACGTTGGGGAATCAGAGTGGTTCAGTCAGAAAACGCCGTCACCTCGTGCCGCTGCGCGGCCCTGTTTGCAAGCAAACACGGCCACCCCCGAGGATGGAAATCAACCAGGGCCACCCCGCGCTCGCGCGAGGAAGTTACTTCAAACTTGGTGTCGTCAGACGACTCTCGATTAGCCCCGGTCCCCACAACTGTTCACATCCACTTCCGAATTACGCGGCGTCGCTTGGGTTCCGTTTTGCGATGCCGCTCGCGATGCAGCGGCGGGCTCGCGTCCTGAGGGCCGATGGTGGGCATCTTCGACCGTGCCCATCTTCTGCGACGGCTCGCTTTTCCTCAGCACGACCACCGCACGCGTCGTTTGTTGCTGGGCGGGCAGATTCGTACACTGAATTGTGCCCTCTTCTGATGCGCCTATGTCGGGTCAATAGTGTCCGAAATCGACAAGAAATCACTGAACGAGCAGGACATCCGCACGAAGTTCATCACTCCATCCATTGAGCAGTCTGGTTGGGACGTGATGACTCAGATGCGTGAGGAAGTCTTCTTCACGAAGGGTCGAACATTGTCCGTGGTCGGAAGGTCAGCCGCGGCAAGCCGAAGTTCGCTGACTACGTGCTGTACTACCGCCCGAACATCCCCATCGCTGTTGTCGAAGCCAAGGACAACAAGCGAACGTCTGGCTGCTGTTCCTCAAAATCTTCGACGACCGTGAAGACGAGTACGAGCTTCTTGAAGACAACTACAGGTCACCGATTCCGCCGGGACTGCGCTGGCGAGACTGCGTTGCCGATCCCGAGGGCATGACCGGTGATGAACTGCTGAACTTCTGCAACAACCGACTGTTCCCCGGTTTGAAGGAACTTCGGGTCGGCACGAATGGACACTCACGAGGCCACGTCCTCCGCAATGTCTTCGAGGACGCTTATAAGCTAAGAACTGAGGGAATTAATGACATCTAGTAGCATCAGGCAATTGCTCGATCAATTCGTACACGATTTCGCCGACGACAATTACGCTGTAACACGTTTGAAGCAGTTGTCCGCATCCTATGCAACTGTCGAACCTGGCTTCGTCCAAGTCACTGTTTCTACCGACAGACCCGCCAATGCAGTTAGACAGTGCCAAACAACTGCTCAAGAAATCGGATCCGCCGTCAGTGAAGTAAAGGACAGTACTCAGACATCTGAATTGTTTGATGAGCTGAAACAGCTCATTGGTGTCACCGATCGGACTGCCAGCACACTCAATTCTACGCCGTTGCCAGACGTTTCACGGTACCTGACACACTTCAAGGACGTTTATGATGTTTACATAGCGAAACAGTCAGTAGACAACGCCGCGCGAGTGCTGTTCGCAGGTCACCAAGCATACACCACTCTGACCGCACTTCGCGAGACAGCATCGGCAATGGCAAATGCGCTAGCCGTGGACGCAACGCTGCGGTCTGGAGAAGACCGTCTTAGGTTAACCATCGACGACGATTCAGATCTGCAGAAACTGGCGGATCGTATCGATGCCCTGTGCAGGCTCTATGAGCAGTTGTGCGAATTGACGGGTACTTCCCACCACAAGTATCCACTGCGAATTGTCAAGGTTGAGACTGGAAGCACAGAGATCGACGTCATTGGCGCTGCCGGCCCACTCGGCGTATTGGCAATACTGATCTTTCGAGCTGTCCAGATACTCTTTCGAAGGTACGTTGTGGAAGGGCAGATCGAAGCGGAAGCAGCGAAACGAGATCAGATCACTCAGACGCTAGACCTGCGGAATGAACTGCAGCGAGCCGGATTCGACACGGCGGGGCTTGATGATCGAATAGCGGCGATGTCCGAATCCCACTTTGCCAACTTGAACCAACTCCTATACGGCGCATCAGTTGTGGAAGTAAATGGGAATCGAATGGAGCAGCCCGAGCCGCGAGGACATCTCACTCACACTTCTGAACCTGAGGGCATCGAATTCCGCGAGGACGACTGCATAGACGGAGAGTGCTCACCGACCGATGAAGCAAACGACGACGACGATGAATCAGTGGATTGAACAGGTAATCGCGATGACGACAGTCTGCTGATTCTGCGAAAGGATGGGGGACGCCCCTCACCTAAACCGAGGACCGCATCATGAAAGCAATCGTCACATTCACACTGTCAGTCCTGGTCGCTACCACGGTGTTTGTCGCGTCGATCTCCGCGTCGGGGCAGGACCAAGTCACCCAGAATGCTGGGCGAGGGGCGCCTATGGACGCAGGTCGAAAGCTAGGTGGTCACTATCCACCCGTAACAGCTCGGAGTTGCTGCCGAACACCGCAATCAATCGGTGACGGCGAGTAATCCCGAAGCGGAATCGGTAGTCGTGGATGCTCCGACCATCCGGTAGGTGATGGACGGTGCTCTTGGCAACGCCGGATAAGGCAGCGTCTAGCGCCTCCGCGTCCGCGCCTGGCAGTACCTCCGAAGTGAGATAAGAGAGAGAGGAAAGTGGAGTTTACCAACTTTCCGGCTGGAACTCCGTTGGACCGTCCTGTGATAGCGACGGACGGCCCGCTCCGTCAGCCAACCGTCAATTGCTTGAAATAGTATCCAGATCAGGAACAACCCAGAGACCAAGAAGACCTTGGACCCCAAATGCCGCAGACGGCGGGACATGGATTTCCTGCTACGTACACGCCGTGCCATTAGTCCTCGCCCTCCTCTTCTTCCTCGTTGCCGGTTGCCACCACACAGTTTTCTTGGTTGCAGAGAAGCAGCCGAATCTGGTCGGCCAATTCCTCAAGGTCGAAACCCACACCATCCAAACCTGCTCCGATCTGGGCACCTATGACACCCAGCGCCTGGTCTGCGGGTTCAGGAGGAAAGAGCTCTCTGAATGTGGCGCAGCAGCCCAGGAATTTGCTGCCAATCTGGAAGCTGAGCGCAACATAGCCCCAAAAATGACGAACTTGGTTGCTGCCGTCCTTGAAGACTGAGCGGAAACAGCTGTCGCCGGCGAATCCGAATTGGGCGTACAGGTCGAAGTCTTCGGTTCGCTTGCCTGTGAAGACCCACTCGCTCCGATCAGTGAGGACTAGCGTGAAGTCCTCTACGAAGGTCTCTTCGTCGTTGTTATAGGATCCGAGATACACATCCTTGAATTCCGTAAGCGCCCATTCTGTGAGCTGGGCCAGTGACTCGCAGTCGCCGACATCCGGGCGACCGAATAGCTCAAGAGCCTTGTCTCGAATCGCCTCGCAGCGATCCCTCTGCGCCTGGCCGACAGGCATTGTAAACTCCAACGAAGATAGATCTTGAGAGGATTACCCAGTCTTCCTCACATGAGGAATTCTCGCAGGGTGGCATGGCGTCTGAGTGACGTTCGTTGATTCTCAGCCAGCCGCATAACGAATTGCGATCTATCCGGTGGCAGGATGCCGACGGATAGATCGTGCGTTGAACTTTTCCGCTTCGCGGAACCGGGTGATACCGCAAGTGGCTGGTCCCTTGCGGATTCCATGCGGTTTGAGGAACCACATGGTGCCAGCCTACTCACTCATGTGGTGCGTGTCACCTGTTCACACTGACGGTGGCGGCGGCGGGGCGGGGGAGTGGCGCCGGTGGCAACGGCCAGCCGCGTGGGTGGTGACTCATGAGAGGGCCTCTGTTCGGCGCGGGTCTCCGACCCCGCCGGTTGCCGGACCGAAGGTCTCCCCGTCCGCACAAGAACACGCACGTGACACGCCATCACACGCAGCCACGGGGAGACCTGCGGTCAATTCCGCGGCGGGGTCAGAGACCCGCGCCGAACCGAGATCGCGAGATCGTTTTGGCGCCGAACAGCATCACTTCACCGTGACTAGGCGTTCGATCCGCGACACATTGCCCTGGCGGTCTCGGATTGTGACGACGATGCGTCCGAGTTTGAGACTGCGAATCTCGCTTCCGAACTTCAGCCACTGGACGCCTTGGCTCAGTTCGACGAAGTGCGAAGCCAGTTCCATGCCGGGTTCGAAGTCGTCGATCTGGAAATCGGCTTTGACCGAGAAACTGTCGAGATCAAGCCCCGAGTCGTAATCGTGCATCCCGATGATGATCGCGTCGAGTGTTGAGTTGGCTCCGGATGTCGGTTGATTCAGCGTTAGGATTGGGCGGTTGTCGTCGAGCATCCAGCCGTAGCCGCGGCGGTCGGGCTGTTCCGGGTCGTAGTCGAGATCGATTGGGCAGCCCAGATCGATCCAGCGGACGATCGTGCGGCGATCTTCGTCGGTCAGCGGTTTGACTTTGCCCGACTTCACCGCCGCGGGTGGTGGCATCACGCTGCCGGTGTAGTCGAGGTCCCATCTCGCTCGATTGCGCTGTGGATCAACTGGGTCGCCGTTGAGAACAAAGTCGCGGGCTCCTGGTTTCGACTCGGACGGGTGCTCGTCGTTGGAGAAGCCGTCGAGTCGGCGGCCGAACAGTTTCCACGTCAGCAGACTGCGCCGTGACTGGAATTTGCGGATGTACCGCGACGCGTTCGGATAACCCCATGAGTCGTAGCCCAGCGGCTTGTGACCAAATTGCGATTTCTCGTCGGCAGCCAGTCGATAGTAGGTCCCTGGCAGCTTCGCGCTGTTCGGGACGTTAATCGTGTCGTCATCGGCTCCGAGATTCAGATTGCCGGCGGCCTTCTCGCCCGAGTGACACGCGATGCAACTTCGGCTCAGGATGGGCCGAATGTCGCGGTGATATTCGACGTTGACGACTTCCTGCTGCACGTTGCGGATTCCAGTTTCGTTGTCCCAGTCCCATTTCAGACGCGAGTCAAAATCATCGCTGACTCGTGCCGTGACCAGAGGAGTCGATGTCGACAGGTCCCACACTTTGTAATACGTCTGACCTGCAATCGTGTCTTCAAACAACGTCGGCTTCTGGCTGTGGGCGTGACAGCCACCACAGTCCGTTCGCGTTTCTCCCGGCCGAAGCTGGTGCCATGTCTGCGACATGTTGAGCATGATGCCGTTGCGATCGAGTGTCTGAAACGTGAACGCCGTGTCCGCTGGCAGCTTCGCCAGGAAACTTGTGTCGGGATTTCCGTCCGGGTCTTTGACCTCACCGCTGGGCAGGCGACTTTTGTCGTGGAGGGCCGACGGTGGTGGCTCGTTGAATTTCCGAACGGGGATCTCGCCGAGAATGCGGAGGCGTTCCATCGCGTGACTGTAGAAACGACGTCCCGAGTTTGCTCCACGATGCCTGTCGGTGGTTGGTTCCATGGCCAGGATGCGGACGGCGTGAATTTCGTCATTGGAGTACAGGCCTGCGTCTGCTCCCTGGTTATGCCAGTTGATGGGCATGCCGTTGCCGTGACTCGTGAATGCGTCGAGGCCCTTCCACGCGTTGTTGCCGCCGGAAAACGTGGCCGTGACTTTGCCTTCGGGAACATCTCCGTTGGGGTAGCTTTCGCGTTTGTACATGCTCGATGAGCCGACCAGACCGAACGGTGTTCCCTTCGGGAGACGCCGCGCGTTTTCTCCCTGTCCATCATTGGCGAGTGACTTGCGATGTGTCGGTTCGTCTATGCCATACACCGCCTTGTAGGGAACCACGGCCCGCGGCCAGCTTTCGTTGTACTTCGGATCGTTCTTAATGAGCACCAGTTGCGATGGCTGCTCGACGACCGCGCCGCTTTTCAGCAGATAGATGCCGCCATCAAGTTGCGGCAGGTATTTGTATTGGTGATTGACCGGACCCGGCGAGTAGACGGTCAGCATGTGGTTGTCAGGGGCACCTGACGGATGCGTGAACTTGCCGACTTTCGGGGACTCCTTGTCGCCAAGAATTGACGGGTTGGCCGGACCTTCCCCGCCCATCGAGAACGGTGTCAGCGAGACCGAGCCTGTCGGCATGAACGGCATGCGATACCAGCGGCCTTTGCCGTTCGAATGCCGGCCGTATCGCCACGGAGGATTCTTCGGTGACTGCATCCAGCCCGGGCCGAACTGGGCGTAGCCTTCCGGCGGAGTCAGGGGCAGCTTGATATACGCTCCGAAGCCGCTGTTGTTCTGGTTGTAGTATTGCTCGATGACGATCGAGCCATCGGAGAGCTGCGTCTGAAAGTGAAAACCGTTCGGTGCTCCGCCGGGATCGAAGGCACTGACCAGGGGAGCCCAGTTTGTGCCGTCCGGGTTGATCGTCCAGATGCCCCACAAAATCCGGCCGCGGATGCCCTGCGATTCCAGTGTGCTGTACATGATCCGGCCGTCCTTCAGCACGACGGGATGCAGGGCTCCTGAGATGTTCAGGTGCCCGATCTTCTCGAGATTCGGGGGCGTCGCCGTGTCGCCGATGGTCTCGTCGGAATCGTCCATCGTGAAGAGCTGCAGAGCGATGGCCGGATATCCCTGCGCCGGCTTGAAACCGTCGCGGTTGCTGGTGAAAGCGATGCGTCCGCCCGGCAGCGGATGCGGGCCCATGTTGAAGACTCCGTAGTCGTAATGCGTTCGGTCTTTCTCGTTCGAGCGGTAATCGCTGGACCACTCGGCCGCACCGGTGTTCGGCGAGAACTGCTGGTTCGTCAGACGCACGATGCGGCGAGACTTCAGGTGAATCTTGAAGATGTCCGCGCCGGATTTCGGTGGGTTCCACGGGCTGCGGTTTTTCAGGTCGTAGATGTACGAGTAGTAGACCCACTCGCCATCGAACGAGACGACGGGATCGGTGACAGAACCATCGCCGCCGTCAACCAGCAATTCCTCGCTGCCGTCCGGATGCAGCAGCACGAGGTCTGCACCGGGCTCCATCGTGACCGGTTGCGAGAAGTCGGTGTAGAACCGTTTGTGAAGGTCATTCCCTGCCCTGTCCGCCCGGACGTAGACAATGTCGTAGGCAATGCTGACAGACTCGTCCTCCGAAATGTGCGGGATGCGAACATCAAGATCGTCGAGGAACAGCGGCTGCTTGTCCTGCGCGATCAGCGGAAGCTGTGTGAGAGCTGCAATCACAAGGGCGGCAAAGCGTAGACGTCGCATGGGGAACTCCTGAGTGGCGGTGAGTCACATCATTATTCGTTGATGCGTTCAGGCTGTCCAGAAGCCGTGCGGAGTTCAGTGTCGCGATTGCCTTCTCTTGTGTTTACGTCCCCTGCTGGTCCGGCAGGACAACGTCGGCGGCGGACATGACATCCTGTCCCGGTCCGCGAATGTGGAGGACGTAGACTGTGGACCCGGTCACCGTGATCAACGCGCGATAGGTCAGTCCATGACGTGTGCAGAAAAATAGCTGACGGATCTCGGCGTCATGGTCCTCGTCCTCAGGCGCTAACGAGCACGCCAGGGGAAGGGTTTTCAGCGATTGGATGGTGCGATCGAAAGCATTCGCCCAGGAAGCCGCTCCCTGCGGCGACCTCTCGGCAATGTACGTAAAGAACCTTGTGAAGTCGTTCTTCGCATCTGTAAGCGTTTCGATGCTGTAGTTCATTCGTCGGCTGAGAAGCCATGTTGCTGGCGGAACTCGTCCATGAATTCATCCCAGGGCTGACTTTGGCCAGCGTCGATGTTGGCGAGCCCACGACGAATCGCGGCGTTGGCTTCTTCTCGCTCACGCGAGGCCCGCCATTGATCAAGCAGGTCCTGCAGCGAACAGTCTGTACCACTGTCGTCGAGCTGGTTCTCGGCGAAGCGGTGGAAGAGTGCAAGTTCTTCGATCGTGGTCATTTGAGTCCCTATCTGAAGCGTCACGTATACCATTTCTGCACGCTTGGAGTCAAAATCATCGGCCGTATTCAGGTGTGATGATGATTCGGTATCACGGCGTTAGCATGGATCTGCAGGCAGAGTTGGCTGGTTGCGGTCGATTCCTGGTTGGCGACTCACGCGCCGCAATACTGAGTCGGCTTGAAGTGCATACGATCTTTCCTGCCGCTCATCGTCAATATCCTTCCTGGGACCGTTCATGTCGTCGCCTTTGACTTGCCTGCATGGTCACTCTCTGGATGCTCCCGACGAGTCAACGGACTCTTCCGAGTTCGTGTGTTCCTTGTGCGGCGCTGATATCAGAGACAGCAGCAATAAGGAGACGGAATCCGCCGGGGCACTGGCGCTGACGGTCGTTCCGACATCGGAACGCAATGTCGAACCCGTGCAGCTCGACTCTCCACTAGTGTCAGCCGAAGGGTCCGATTCGAACGTGTCCAGCGGAACGGAGCGCGAGCCCGACTCAGACGACAGCTTTGCGCCCACGACTGACTATGTCGTCGCGGAAGTGCAATCCGGAACGGAGAAACGGGCCGTTCCCGCCGAGACAGAACCTGGGCCGGAAGCGAAGGACCGACCAGGACGTCAGAAGCAGGAATTCAAGACACCCCATCTGGCTGGCCTGGAGGTCATGGAAGAGCTTGGCCGTGGAGGCATGGGTGTCGTCTATCGGGCGTATGACGAAAAGCACGGCCGTGAAGTTGCCCTGAAGACTCTGCAGCGGATGGGACCAGACGATCTGGTGCGGTTCAAGCAGGAGTTCCGGGCTCTTGCCGACATCGCGCATCGCAATCTGGCGTCTTTGTATGAGCTGCACTCGGACGGCAAAACGTGGTGCCTGACCATGGAACTGCTGAGGGGTGTCGAGTTTCTGGAATTCGTGTGGTCCGAATACGACGCGCTGAAAGTCGACGGCGCACGTCGTCGTGTCGCGGACGTGGCGGTCGACTCATCGCGTCTCACAATGCGGCGTCTCAACCGGTTGTATGACGGCTTGAAACAACTGGCCGTTGGACTGAATGAACTGCATCTCAGCGGCAAGTTGCACAGCGACATCAAACCGTCCAATGTTTTCGTGACGACCGATGCGCGACTTGTCCTGCTGGATTTCGGATTGATCGCCGAGATCACTCGTGATGACGATGGTCGCATTCCCAACATGATCCAGGGCACTCCGCATTACATGGCTCCCGAGCAGGCCGCCTGCGGAGCTTTGACTGCCGCCAGCGACTGGTATGTAGTCGGCGTGATGCTGTATGAGGTGCTGACCGGCCGCCTGCCGTTCCGGGACAAGTCGGTCAAAGCCATGCTGCGAAAGCAGTACGAAATGCCGCTGGCTCCAGACAAACGCAAGCGAGGCGTGCCCAAAGAACTGAACGACCTGTGCATGGCCTTGCTGGAGATTGATCCGGCGAATCGACCATCGACAGTCGATGTATTGCGAGCTGTCGAAGCGGACGACATCGCAGACAGCATTCTGGAAACGGCGGCAACGACCGTCGTTCAGTCGATTGACCTGGTCGGTCGCGAGCCACATTTCGAGACACTGAAACGATCATTGGATGAAGTCAGCGCGGGAGCAACACGCAGCGTGTTCGTGCATGGCCGCTCGGGCATGGGCAAGAGCGTTCTGATTCGCAGCTTTATCGACAGCATTCACCGGAGTGACACAACGATCCTGCTGGAGGGTCGCTGCTACGAGCAGGAATCCGTCCCGTTCAAAGCGCTGGACAGCCTGATCGACGCATTGGTCGTCTATCTGTGCGACTTGCCCGCCGAGACGCTGTCCGCACTGATGCCGCATGACACGTTGCCTCTGGTTCGCCTGTTCCCAGTATTCGGACAGGTGCCCGGTGCGACCAGTGCCGACAAGCCCGCGGTCGAGAACGCGGATCAGCACGAGTCCCGTCAGCGGGCACTGACGGCACTGCGCGAACTGCTGGCGAATCTCGGAGAACGCCAGCCGGTCGTGCTGTACATCGACGACCTGCAATGGGGTGATGAGGACAGCTCGAATCTGCTCGCGGATCTCGTTCGTCCACCGAACAGCCCGCGTCTGCTGCTGCTGGGCTCGTATCGACGCGAAGATGTCGAGACCAGCCCCGCATTGCTGGTTCTGGCAGACGCCTACCAGAAAGGACAGGAACCTCCGCATCGACATGAGCTGGCGGTTGATCCTCTGTCCGAATCTGATGCCAGTCGACTGGCACTGCAGTTGCTCGGGCGCGACCAGCAATTCCCGGACGGTCTGTCTCCTCGGGGATTTTGGGGCTCAGAGCGGAGTGAGGAGGGTTTTGCTCGGACGATGGGGCTGGTGCGACTGGCTTTGAGCTGACTCATCGGGTCGCGTG
>Ga0302123_10000647_pt1 | contig 26707 bp, 25 predicted proteins | sample CB21_321_MG_FD_203109 | JGI IMG/M metagenome (GOLD analysis project Ga0302123, IMG submission 203109) | Marine microbial communities from Western Arctic Ocean, Canada - CB21_32.1 | ecosystem: Environmental > Aquatic > Marine > Oceanic | place: Canada: Western Arctic Ocean | collected 2017-09-28 | reverse complement strand
AAGGGGAACCCCTACTCCTGCTACACGGCTTTGGTGGGTCAGGCGAAGGGTTCAATCGCTTCCTCGACGACTACACCGCCACCTACCGTGTCATCGTCCCTGACCTCCGCGGCCACGGACGCTCCACGAACCCCAGCGGCAAGTTCACCCACCGCCAAGCCGCGAAAGACGTCTACACGCTACTCGACAAACTCGGCATCCGCTCCGTGCGCGGCATCGGCACCAGCACCGGCGGCATGACCCTCATCCACATGGCGACGCAGCAACCCGAGCGAGTTGAAGCGATGATTGTCCTCGGCGCAACGATCTACTTCCCGGAGCAGGCCCGCGAGATCATGCGCAAGCGTGACCCAGCGAAGATGACCCCAAAGGACTACGAACGCGGACGCCGCACTCACAAGAACGGCGACGAACAGGTCCTCGCGCTCCGCCGCCAGTTCTACAACTTCAAAGACAGCTACGACGACATGAACTTCACACCACCCTATCTCGCCACGATCAAGGCTCGGACGCTGATCGTGCATGGCGACCGCGATCAGTTCTTCCCCGTCAACATCCCGATCGAGATGTATCAGTCGATCCCCAACTCGTCCTTGTGGATCATCCCCAACGGCGGCCACGGCCCCCACCGCCAGCACCCGGAAGAGTTCGTGAAACTGACCAAGCAGTTTCTGGCAGGGGAAATGTCATCTCGTGAAAGATGAGCTCACGCCTTATAGCGCAGGTGCATCTCCAGCTTTTCGAGCACGATCTCCGCGCCCGGGCGATACGGCGCCCGTTCGACGATACGAACCTCAGCAAGGTTCTCGCCCACCCGGCAAAGCCGCGGATCAACCTTGAACTCCAGACGTAGGAGTCGCTGTCCGGGATCAATCTCGAAGATGCCGTTCCCGCCCGAAGTACGCTGCGGTTTGGGAGAGAAGATCTGTGGGTCCTTCCAATCCGCGTCACGCATCAGCGGCTTGAGAGGAACGCCATTCAGACTGGCCTCAAACGTATCGCCTTCTTCGAACTCAACATCTGCCCGGTCAGGACGCCTAAAGAGAACGACGCGCAGGCGGATCGAATCCACCCGCTCCGCGTCCGCACGTACCGGGTCTGCGATGCGAATCGCTAACTTGGCTGGTTGCCCGGTATTAGCCAAGGCCACAGACAGCGCAGCGTCTCGGTTGTGATTGAAATAGCCGGTTGACCAGGGGTATCCGCCACGACGCTCGACGAAGAACACTTTGTCCTTCCGGCGTAGCGCCTCCGGACTGCCAACTTCCTGATAGGCCTGCCGCTGTGACAGCGGGCCCGCTGGAGCGCCGATCTTCTCGCATACCTCGGGCGGCGCGTTCGACCAGTTGAACGTCACAACGCTGTCAGCCCCTTGCTGCCACCAGTTCGCAAACGCGCCCCGAAATACTTCAATCGGCGGATTCCGGTAACCGTCCGTCGCGTGATGCTCGTCATAGCAGGGCTGCAGCTTGATATTGCGGTTACCAACCACCCGGCGGTAGCCCTCGACATCGACTTCCACCGAGCGCGAGCCCAACGTCAGAATGTCCACAAGGTGCTGCCGCGCCCACTCTTCGATATCGAAACCATCAACGCGGCAACCCTCCAGACTGCGGGGCACGCGTGCCGCGAGCAGAATCGGCCGACCCTTCTTGCGGGCGACCTCAAGCAGCATCTCTCGCACCATGCGGACAAACGTCGTGACATGGCCACGCAATTCCCACTGACGTCCCGGCGGAAGACACGGCATGTGGCGGGCAAAGTCCAACTGAAAGCCGTCGAGTTCGTAGTTCTCGGCGAGTTCGCGCAGCACCTTGATCTTGTAGTCCCGCACACCGGACGCGGCGAGGTTCCACATCCCCTGCCACCACCAAGTCTTGATGACCCAGTCGGGGTTCGCTTCCTTGACAGGATTCACTCGCTCCATCTCGAGCCCACCCTCAGGCCGAATCTCGACTTCGCTGATGCGATGGTTCCAGAAGACCTCAAGCTTGCGCCGGCGCGTTTCCTTGATCAGTTCGCCGGCCCAGTCGATACCCTGGCCACGCCAAGGGTCGAGATCTTTGTAGTTGAATGCGGGCAGGACCTTGCTGGGATAGATGGCTGTACCAGGGTCGCCTCCGATGTCCCACCACAGGCTGTCGATCTGGCTGCCGGGCTCGTCGGCGTAGCGGAATCTGAAATCGATCCACTGCCGGAAGTCCACGCCGAGTCGATTGAAAGCGTCGTACTGGACAACGATGCGCCGCCTCCGGTTAACCGCGGCCATGTGCTCTTCCGTCAGCGTGACCGGTTCAGCATCCGCTTTCGCCGCAGAGGCCGCGCTAGGCCACATCGCGGCTGTAGCCGCTCCTGTCTTTAGAAATGTTCGTCGCGTGGAGGAGGGTGCTTTCATCGCTACTTTGTCTCGGCTTCAAGAGAAGTAGCCGAAATAACCGGCTCAGCGCCCGGCTCCACTCCCTTCACGCTACCTCGGACTCGATACGGGGCGGCCGGCTCGGGAGTCGCCTTCCCTGCCTCGCTTTCCCATTCGAGTCGATAGGTTTGGTTCAGGTTGGTGGGGATAAACATCAGCCCCTTCGACCTGCTCTCGATGAGGCCGAGCGCCTCGACTTGAGTACCAAGGATCTCCGTGCCATCCAGCGTGATGCGCGAAAGCAACGGTGTGAGTCGTACACGATTCCCCGGCGCAAGGTGTATCGTCGCCACGCCCCGCTCCGCATCAATCTCGACACGCTCCATTCCGCGCACGCGGCTCAGCCTGCCTTCGAGCGAAGCAACACAAGACGCACAGCCGGTGTCCTGAAACGTGACCTCCACGCGCAAGAACTCAGCGTGCAGTGAAGGCGCCAAGACCAACAGCAGTAGCAGCACGAAACGTGGCATGAGCGTCGATCCCGATCACTCCTGCGAAAAGATACCGAAGCGTTTCTTCTTGGGCATCTTCCTTCGGGAAGCCAAAGCCTGCATGATCGCTTCGTGGGCGAGGGGCGTCATCACGCGATACCCGGCGTTGTTCGGATGCAAGCCGTCGGCCGCGAGTTCGGCCTGCAGCTGGCCATTCGAATCCACCGTCGCCGCGAAGTAATCCAGATACGGGAACCCGCGCGTGCGGCACATCTCGGCGATCCATCCGTTGAGCGCAACGATTCTGGCGGGCGGACGGTCAGGAGTTCTCTGGTAGCTCGGATTCGTCTCCTTGTGGTGATCGCTGACCGGAAGGATCGACGCGAAGACCGGCGTAATGCCATGGGCGACGGCCAGGTCCGCGATCATCGAAAGATTGTTCTGAATGGCCTCGTTCGTAAGGCCACGCGCAAGATCGTTCGTCCCGGCAAGTACGACCATCACCTGTGGGTCGAGATTGAGAACATCCACGACCATGCGACCCAGCATCTGCGAAGTGATCTGTCCACTGATGCCCCGGTTGACGTAATCGCGGTCGGGGAAGTACTGGTTCAACGGCCAGCCGTCCGTAATCGAGTCCCCCATAAAGACAACCCGGGGCTCTTCGGCGGACGGCGCTCCGACCGTGCTGTTGGCCTCGGCATAGCGAGCCAGATTGTCGCGGTCGGGTTGGCGCAGACGTCGTTCCTTGGCGTCTAGCAGCGCTCGAAAATGCTGTTCGATCTTGCTGACCTCCGTGCGCAACTCGCCCAATTGCCGCCGGACCTCATCCGTAAAAGGACTCTCGCGTGGGACGGTCTCCGCGATCTCAACATATACCTTTGCATTCAGCAACAGCTTGTACATGATGCCCAGGTGGTCGCGTGTGGCACCGGTCTGCAACAATCCAGCGGCTTGGCGGACGTTCTCTTGCAGCGGAGCCCCGGCGCGGGCGAGTTCGGGCGCGGCCATTGCCGTAGCCTCCATTCGGTCGCCGATGCTGTTGTAAACCGCGACCGCCTCATTGCGTGGAAGCGGTTGAAGCCCTGACTGTGCAAAGCCGTGGGCCGTCAAGGTGAGTAGAAACAGGAGTCCGTAAAATCGAAGGTGCATGATCTTCTCTATCGTAGTGCGTTTGGGATGCTGGCTCTTGCTGGTTTGACGCGCTCCACCCGGAAAAGGGCCGGTGTCGGCCCTACTCTTCCCCGGTGCTCAGGAGCATCGGCGACAGGGCAGCCCACACATCACCAGGCCGAATCGAACGCATCACCGGATCCGACCGTTGCTCGTGCTTGTAGCGGGTAACCGCAGAGGGATCGCGGAGCACCTGAAAAGAAGCGCCATAGGGGCCGTTGCGGGCGGGATCAGTCTGACCGAAGACAGCCACGCCGGGCCGGCCCAAAGCAGCCGCGACATGAAGCGGACCGCTATCCACACCCACCACGGCCCGCGCTTGCCGCGTCGCCGCGATCAAGCCCTCGACCGATGACGGATGCAACAAGCAAGCGCCCTCCGGAGCCTGCTCGATAATCACCCGCGCCTCATCCTGCTGGAACGGTGCACAGTCGATCACAAGCGGCATGCCCGTTTCCCGATGCAGAATCGTCGCCAACTCCGCAAAGTATTCCGTCGGCCACTCCTTAGCCTTCCAGCCGGCGAACGGGCTCGCCAGCACATAGTCACCCTCGGGCAGATGGGGCTCCGGTTTGCCTGGCGGAAGCGGAAATTTCGCGGGTTTCTCAGCGACGGGTGTATTGACCTCCCACCCGGAGCTCAGGCTCTGCTCGACGGCCAGAGCCAGGTCCAGGTTCTTGTCGACGACATGCGCCGAACTGCTTGGAATCCGATCGGAATAGCATGCAGCGGCCAGTGGCTCGCGAATCTGACTTCGCGGAAAGCCAAACACTTTGTCCGCTCGGCTGAAGAAGGTGACCGCCGCCGATTTCAGTAGGCCTTGGAAATCGACCGCGACATCGAAGCGGTAAGCTCGCAGCAGCTCTCGCGCCGTGTTGATCTCACGCAGTCGTGGAAAACCGAAGAGCCCGGAATGCGAAGCGGACGGCAGTGCGATCACGCGATCGACGCAGGGGTTGTCTCGCAGCAAAGCGCTCCAGCGCTCACGGACGACCCACGTCAGTTCCAGTTGCGGCACCGCGCGCTTTAGCTGCGCTGCCGCCGGGAGAGCGTGAATCACATCGCCCATCGCACTGAGGCGAACGATCAGTATGCGTGGCCGAGTTTTACTTGCGCCCGTGTCGGCGTAGGACATCATCAATGACGCTGCCGGTGACCGACTGCTCTACGTCCACCGGGGCGGCGTTGGCAAGCGGTTGGAGCAATTCCGCCTGCGCAACTTCGTCACAGAGTACCACGGTGTCAGTAACATCCAACGCCGCTACGAGCTGTGATCGCGACGACTCATCGAGTATCGTCGACCGGCTGTCCGAATCGGGCCGCACCAGCACTAGCAGCTCATCGTATCCCTGCCTGATCTGAGCCAGGGCAGTGGTGTGCTCGGCACGAATGATGTCGAACCAACCGTGAGCCACGGCGATAGTCTTGCCATTGGTTGATAACGATTCGATACGCCGGCGCGCTTCCTCGACGGTGAGGATCTTCTTACGAGTGTCCATCAAATGAAATGCTGTTTCGGGTGCTGCAAGGAGGGTGTCCTCCTATGGTGCCACACGCGGCTGGACTTCGCAGGCGCACAACGCATGACCGGTCGAAGACCACCAGCAATCGACTGATATCGACCGTTGTCGGCTAACGGCCAACCAGTCAACGATACACTGTATCTATCTGAATCCAAAAGCCTTAGTAGCAATACGTCGCGTTTGGAACTGCTCATGCATATATAGAAAGTGTGTCAGCACTGACCCAAAACCTAACGAGGGAGGAAACATCATGATCAGGACAGTTCTTGTAATGGCGGCACTGCTATTCTTCTCATCCGCCCCGCTCGCAGCGGACCACAATCACAACCGCCGGTCCAGCGGATTTTCAGCGTTCTTCTCGTTCGGAAACGGTCACAATCACCAGCCTCGGCGCTACAGAGGAGATCGCTACAACGACCGTGGATCCTACGGGAATCGCTACTACAATGGCGGCGGCTACTACGACGGAAACCGGCGCTTCCACAAGCACAAGCGTAAACACTATCGCAAGTACAAGAAGCGTCATCGCAACCATGGCCGCTACCGTAATCACAACTACTGCCCGTATCACTAGTTCAGGGCAGTGAAAGAGTCACGGTTAGCTAGAATGCGGGCCGCCCGCGTCGGCCCGCAATTCTTTCACTTGAGCAGGGACGAATCAAACGGCCGCGGCAGCAGCGCCGCAAGTTGGATCGTTTCGGCTTCGCCATTCAGATTCGCGAGCACGATCTCAATGTCGCCGCATTGTTCCCACAGAACTTGGCGGCACGCTCCGCAGGGATTTGTGAGCGGCGTGGTATCAGCAACTACCGCCATACGCGTGAACTCACGCGCGCCCTCCGACAAAGCTTTCCAGACTGCTACGCGCTCGGCGCATACGGTTAGGCCATAGCTGGCGCTTTCGACATTACAGCCGGTGATGATCTCACCGCTCGCCGTTTCCAAGGCCGCGCCAACCTGAAAGCGAGAATGCGGCGCAACGGCCCGCGAGCGTGCTTCGCGCGCGGCTTCGATCAGCTTGTCCTGACGGTCATCACTCATCGATCTCATTATCCGACAATCACGACCCACAGATAATGCCCGGTGTTAGAATCACGTTGGGCCCGCCGGACAGGCAGTCGCCGCGTCGATTTCGACGGGGAGGAAAGTCCGGTCTCCACAGGGAAGCGTGCCGGCTAACGGCCGGGGGGCCGCTCTCAAAGGGCGGTTTACGGAAAGTGCCACAGAAAACGTACCGCCCGGCTTCGGCCGGGTAAGGGTGAAAAGGTGCGGTAAGAGCGCACCGCGCCTGGAGTAATTCAGGCGGCAGGGCAAACCCCACGCGGAGCAAGACCAAATAGGGGACGAGCGGCGTCCCGTCGCGCTAAAGTCCCGGGTAGGTTGCATGAGTCCGGCAGCAATGTCGGACCTAGTTGAATGGCTGCCACCTTGGTTCGCCAAGGTACAGAAACCGGCTTATCGTCCGGCGGGCCCACTTCTGATAGCCGTCGATATCACTTGAGCTAAGATGAGATTTCCCTTATCGCTCGGAGACGGAACCTACTGTGTCGAACCCACTTAAACCTCGCAGCCATACCATTACTGACGGCCGTGACCGCGCCCCGGCGCGCTCGATGTTAAAGGCAATCGGCTTTACTGATTCGGATCTCGCCAAGCCCATCATCGGTATCGCGAATACGTGGATCGAGACGATGCCCTGCAACTTCAACCTGCGCGAGTTGGCGGCGAAGGTGAAAGAGGGTGTCCGCGCGGCCGGCGGCACGCCGATGGAGTTCAATACGATCGCTATCAGCGACGGCGTCACGATGGGCACCGAGGGCATGAAAGCGTCGCTGGTGAGTCGGGAGTTGATCGCCGACTCGATCGAGTTGACGACACGCGGCTACATGTTCGACGCGGTGATCGCCCTGGTGGCCTGCGACAAGACGATCCCCGGCGGCGCGATGGCGTTAGCTCGGCTCGATATCCCGTCGGTACTGCTGTATGGCGGGTCGATCATGCCCGGGAAGTTTCAAGGGCACGACGTTACGATTCAGGACGTGTTCGAAGCCGTCGGCCAGCACGCCGCCGGCAACATGAGTGACGCCGACCTCAAGCAGCTCGAAGACGTGGCCTGCCCCGGAGCGGGGGCGTGCGGTGGCCAGTACACGGCGAACACCATGGCGACGGTGATGGAAACAATCGGGCTTTCGCCGATCGGAAGCGCCAGCGTGCCGGCCGTCGATCCGGCCAAAGCCGATGTGGGGGTCGAAGCGGGCCGCATCGTCATGGACGCTCTCAGGAATGACCGCCGTCCGAGCAAGATTCTGACCCGCAAGGCATTCGAGAATGCGATTGCCAGCGTCGCCGCAACGGGCGGCTCAACAAACGCCGTCCTCCACCTCATCGCCATCGCCCGCGACGCGGGTATCGAGCTCACGCTTGACGACTTCGACGACATCAGCAAGCGCACGCCGTTACTGGTCGACCTCAAACCAGGCGGCCATTTCGTGGCGGCGGACGTTCATAATGCAGGCGGCATCCAGCTCATCGTGAAGCGGCTCGTGGAAGGCGGATACTGCGACGGTTCGCAGTTGACCGTAACAGGGCAGACACTCGCCGAGGCTTGCTCCATCGCGAAGGAAACTCCAGGACAGAAAGTGATCCACGCGCTTGACGACCCCATCAAGTCGACTGGCGGGCTGGTAATCCTCAAGGGCAATTTGGCTCCCGAAGGATCAGTGGTCAAGGTGGCCGGGCACGAGCGTAGCTACCATCGCGGTCCGGCTCGCTTGTTCGACCGCGAAGAAGCGGCCATGGAGGCGGTAACCGCCGGCAAAGTGCAGGCCGGTGACGTAGTTGTTGTTCGCTACGAAGGTCCTGCCGGTGGACCGGGAATGCGCGAGATGCTCGGCGTCACGGCCGCCATCGTCGGCCAGGGGCTCGGCGACAGCGTCGCGCTGATGACCGACGGGCGTTTCAGCGGCGCGACGCGAGGTCTGATGGTCGGACACGTAGCGCCGGAAGCGGCACGTGGCGGGCCCATCGCGGCGCTCGAAGAAGGCGACATGGTCGTCTTCGACATCGACAAACGGGTTCTAAACGTCGAACTCGATGACGCAACGATTCAGCAACGACTGTCTTCGTGGACGAAGCCGGAACCACGCTATAAATCAGGCGTCTTCTCGAAGTACGCCGCTCTCGTGTCGTCAGCGGCACAGGGCGCGGTAACGAGCGCCCCGTAGTTCTGGCGGAGCGGGTTTCTCCGTCTCATAGCACCTTCCCATGCGCGTATGCATCGATTGCGCCCCGCTGCTGGTTCGCTGCGCGGGCATGAAGAGCTACCTGTACTACTTCGCGCGCCACCTGCTGCTCAACAAGGGTGAACACGATCTCCGCGCGTTTCCCTTTCTCAATTGGTTCGGCGGGTTAGACCTGCTTGAATCGTCGATCAATCACGAGGGGTCGATGATCGGCCGTTACGCGACGACCGCGCGGTTGCTTCTCGTGAACCTATCGAACAAGGGTGAACACAGTGCCCTCGATATGCTGATGCCGGGCGTCGATCTATTTCACGCGACGAACCACATTCGCAACCCGCCACGTGGGCGCAAGTTGACGACGACGCTCCATGATCTGACTACGTACACGGTACCCGACGCGCACCCGGCATCTCATCATGAAATGGAGAAGAGCTTCGTAGAGAAGGTGGTCCTCAAAGCGGATTCGGTGATCGCAATCTCCGAGCACACGCGGCAGGACCTAATCAGAATCTTCGACTTTCCGCCGGAGCGCGTTGAGGTCGTCTACGAAGGGATCGCCGACGCCTACTTTGAAACGCATGCGGAAGGAGTAACGGCGGTGCGCGCGAAGTACGAGCTGGACAAGCCCTACATCCTGCATGTCGGGACGATCGAGCCCCGCAAAAATATCGACCGACTGCTCGACGCCTATGAACAACTCAAGCCATCCATGCGCACAGAGTTTCCGTTGGTCATGGTGGGTTCGATCGGCTGGGCCCCGGAATCAACGGTCAACCGCATGGAGAACCCGCCCGAGGGTGTTCGCTACCTGCGCTACGTACCAGAGGTCGACCTTCCGTTCTTAACAGCCGGCGCGGAGATTTGTGTCTATCCGTCTCTCTATGAGGGGTTCGGGCTACCGGTACCGCAGGCGATGGCGACAGGGGTGCCAGTCCTGACGTCGAACGTCAGCTCGTTGCCCGAGGTGGCCGGTGATGCGGCGGTGCTGGTCGACCCGAAGAGTACGGCTGAGATCACATCGGGAATGGAACGACTACTAACATCACCCTCCCTGCGAGAAGAACTGGCAGCGAAGGGACGCACACGTGCGCAACGATTTACTTGGGACCGCTCGGCGAAGGAGACGTGGCGCTACTTTGAACGGGTCTGCGGTCAGTAGATAGAAGCCGCAACCTTCAAGACCCGCGGTCCGAACTACGCGGACCTATGCGGTTTGCTCCAGAGCGTCGGGGTATGTTTCGCGGATGCGGAGCAAGTCACGATCGGTCATCCGTAGGAAGACATCAACCAGTTCAGGGTCGAATTGTGTCGCGCTCATTCTGAGGATCTCTAGGCGCGCATCTTTCGCCGAGCCCGCCTTGCGATAGGGCCGGTTGGACGTGATCGCATCGAAGGTATCGACGATCGAAAACATACGGGCGCCGATGGGAATCTCTTCACCTTTCAGTCCACGTGTGTAGCCACCGCCATCCCAGCGCTCATGGTGCGAATAGACGATCTCGGCTTCCGTTTGGAGTTTCGGAAACTCCGACAGAATGCGGTGGCCGATCGTCGGATGTTCTCGCATCACACGCCATTCTTCGTCACTCAAGCTGCCGGGCTTGAGGAGGATATTGCGAGGAATGCCGATCTTGCCTATGTCGTGCAACAACGCGCCAATCTCAAGGTGATCGAGTTTGTCCGGACCGAGCCCATAGTACTCCCCAAACAATCGGCAGGTTGACGCCACGCGGGCGGAATGCTGAAACGTTTCGTAGCGCTTGAAGCCCAGACGACTAAATAGTGACTCGAGTGCGGGTGAGGAAGCCGAGGCCCGCCCTTCGGCGTCAAGGAATTCCCGTAGTGCCTTTCTGCACATCGCGTTCCTGGCTGCCATCGTTTGGGTCGAGATAACGATTGACGAGGGCCAGTACGTCCTGGGGCTTTACGGGTTTGTGGAGATAATCATCCGCCCCGGCATCGAGCGCATCCACCGCGATGGCAAGCTCGTAGAGGCCGGAGATCAAGATGACGGGCATCTCCGGATTCGTCTCCTTAACGTTCCGTAGGAGGTCGATGCCGTCCATCCCGGGCATACTGATGTCGGCCAGCAACAGGTCAGCCGGCTGGTTCCGCTGGCTTAGGTACGACAGGGCCGCCAGCCCCTCACTAAAGCATCGGCATTGATAGCCGTCGTATTGGAGGACATCCGCCAGATAGTCACGAACCGACGGCTCGTCATCTACCACGAGAACAGTATTGAGTTGATGGGCACTCACTTGGCTTACGACACTCGCCTCCCAAGCCTTCTTATCGGCACGGAAAGCGTGAGCCTTGAAGAAGAATCTTCGGGACAGGGTTCCGCTAGGCCGAGGCCCGTACCCATTGCGGTTGAGCGGCGTCTTGTGGATAGGCGATGAGTCGTTCGTGCGGGCGGTAGCGGGCCTTATAGTTCATCGATGAATTGGCCTCTACCCAGTAGCCGGGATAGGCATAGGCAAGCTTCTGTCGGCGGGCATACTCCAGTTGCGTGAGGATCGAGAACACCCCAGGGCTCCGCCGACGCCAAGCGGGGTCATGGTAGTGATAGACGAGCGAAATGGCATCGGCGACTTCATCCATGAGGGTAATACCGACGAGATCAGTTCCTTCATAAAACTGCCATTCCCAGGCGAAGTCTTCGCCGCCGAGCACGAATGACTCAACGTATGCCTCAAAGGCAATGCTGTCAGTTTCCCATCCACGGTGTTGTGCCATGTAGCGGTGATAGCGGTTGAATAGATCGATGTGGTTCTGAGTAACTCCGGGGCGATGCCGCTCAACACGAATGGCGGCGTTGTCGCGAAGCACGCGACGGTGATTGCGGCTGGGCTTGAACTCGGGAATGAGTATCCGCAAGCTCACGCACGATTGGCAACCGTTGCAGGCGGGGCGGTAGAGCTGGTAGCCGAAGCGGCGATAACCGCGCGAGAGAAGATCAGCGTAGGCGGCAATATCGAGGTTAGTGAGGACACGGTATTCAAGCGACGCCTGCTCGTCGGGGAGATACGGGCATGTGCGCGGCTCTTCGATGATCCGAAGAAGCTCTTTCACGACCGTATTCTATGGGATCGCTTTGGGCCCATCGCCGCTTCACGACAAGTTGACAAGCATCCTCGGGGTCGCTAGGCTCAGCACTTCGCTCGGCCCTTGATGGCCGTGCACGATCAACTTCCTAGACGAACGAGGATTACTGCATGGATGGAATTTCCGGTTTCTACGCCCTGATTGCGATCTTGCCCATCCTGGCGGTGATGTTCTTCCTCGTTGTCCTGCGCTGGCCCGCAACACGGGCGATGCCGGTCGCCTACGCGATGACGCTGCTGTTCGCGCTGTGGCTGTGGCAAGTGGCTCCGGTCCACGCATTGGCGGCAAGCTTGCGCGGCGTAATCATCGCGCTCTCACTGCTTTGGATCATCTTCGGCGCCATCGTCCTGCTATTCACGCTGCGCGAAAGCGGCGCGGCGGCGACGATTCGGCGGGGGTTCACCGACATCTCGCGGGACCGACGCGTGCAGGTCATCATCGTGGCGTGGCTATTCGGTTCGTTCATCGAAGGAGCGTCGGGCTTCGGGACACCGGCGGCGGTGGCAGCGCCGCTACTTCTTTCGTTGGGATTCCCCGCCCTGGCCGCAGTGATGACGACGCTCATCATTCAGAGCACGCCGGTGAGTTTCGGGGCTGTCGGGACGCCGATTCTGGTCGGGATGGCCGAGTCATTGAACGTCGCGGAGGTCGAAACCGCGCTCGCCGCCGCCGGTATGTCGTACACAGAGTTCATCTACCAAATCGGCGTGTTCACGGCGATCCCCCACGCCATCGTCGGCACCTTCATCCCGCTGATCATGGTCAGCATGATGACGCGCTTCTTCGGTGCGAATAAATCGTTCAAGGAAGGGCTGGCGGCCTGGAAGTTCGCACTCTTCGCCGGCATCAGTTTCACTATCCCTTACTGCGCGGTGGCACTGTTGCTCGGCCCTGAGTTCCCTTCTCTACTCGGCGGTTTGATCGCGCTGGCGATTGTGGTGACGGCCGCTCGTAAACGGATTCTCGTTCCGGACGGGGAGCCGTGGGACTTTCCTCCGTCCAACAAGTGGCCGGCCGAGTGGAGCGGCTCTTTTTCCGGAGAGACGGGCGAGGAACGCCACGGGATGACGCTAGGCCGCGCATGGTCGCCTTATGTAATCGTCGCGGCGCTTCTTGTCTTGACTCGTTTGCCCTTCCTGCCGCTCAAAGCCTGGCTTTCATCGGTGCAATGGAGTTGGACAAACATCCTCGGCACGGAGTTGTCCCAAGGCGTCCAGCCGCTCTACCTGCCCGGAACGATCTTCATGATCGTGTCGCTGCTAACGGTCCTGCTGCATGGCATGAAGGGAAGCGAAGTCAAGAAGGCCTGGGCGGATTCAGCAAAGATGCTGGCGAGGCCCGCCTTCGCCTTGCTGTTCGCGGTGGCGCTGGTGCGCGTCTTCATTGACTCCGGCACCAACTCATCGGGGATCGATAGCATGCCCATCGTACTCGCTGAATATGTGGCTTACGTCGCGGGAGGCACATGGCCGTTCTTCGCGCCGATCATTGGCGCCTTGGGCGCATTCGTGGCGGGTAGCAATACGGTCAGCGATCTGATGTTTAGCTTGTTCCAATACGGTGTCGCGGACCGTATCGGCGCGCCTCATCTAGTCATCCTCGGCATGCAGGCCTTGGGCGGCGCTGCGGGGAACATGATTACGGTCCACAACGTCGTCGCGGCCAGCGCAACCGTCGGCCTTGTAGGCCGCGAGGGGTTGCTCATCAGCCGGACCATCATCCCGATGACATACTACGTCGTGTTCGCCGGGTCACTGGGATTGTTGTTCGCGTATGTGCTGTTCCCGGGAACGTTCTAGGTGCATATTTTGGGCGTCCGTGGAAGACGAACTTACAACAGTTCGATTACAGTCTCTCCAGCTTCGATACGTTTCGTGATTTCCGGCCAGAGTGTTCGGAACGAAGCAAGAAGCTCCTTGGTTCGGCAGTTTCCGAAACGCACCCATACGACGCTTACCTGGTCATCGGAAGACTTCGCAAGGTCCACGAAGTCTGAGTCCTTGCTAACAAGAACGAACCCCTCGGCCACAGCATGACGCCAGATCTGTCGGTCCGTCCAGCTATCCATCCCAAGCTCTTGAACGTGATGGCAGTCCAAGTCGAGTTCGGAGAGCAATCGAGCTAATGCCGGTGGAAGCTCATTGTCGACCAGAACCTTCATGCCGATCTAAGGATCGGATGGTCGGTTTGGTGAGCAGCGTATTCGATCGCGGCGAGGATATCTTCCTTCTCGAGGAAGGGATAGTCCTGGAGGATTTCTTCGAAGGAGGCCCCTGCAGCAAGAAGCTCTAGAACATCTTTCACACGAATCCGCATGCCGCGGATGCACGGTCTCCCACCACACTTACCTTCTTCCACAGTGATGCGGCTACGGCGCTCAGGCGTCATGAGGAGTTGTCCCGGAGAGATCGAATTTCTGAGACTAGTATACTCGGCGGTCTATGCCTCTAGGCGGCACGTGCGGCAAAGAGGACCAGAGATCAGCTTCCCGATTCCCAGCGCACACCTACGCGGAGGAGTCGCGGATTCCCAATCGTCGGCGTCGGCACAAAGCCCACAACAAACTCCCGGTCCAGCAAATTCTCAGCAGACACGTGTGCCGAGAACCCATGCGCCAACCTCCGTTTGACCATCACCTGCACCGTTGCATACCCCGGCAAGATGAACTGGTTTAAGTCATCTTCAAACTGAGCGGCATTCGATCGTAGTCCGGCGCTCATCAACGTCTTGCCCGCCGAATACAACAACTGGAACGAACCCTGGTGACGCGGCACCTGCGGCATCCACGTGTTATTGAGTTGCGAGTCAACATACAGATAAGCCGCTTCGGTACGAATTGGGCCGAACACCTTCTGTATCTCGACCTCCAAGCCGCGTCCCTTCGCCTGGCCGAGGTTCTGGCGCTGCCTCTGGATCGACGGTTCGAGTTGCAGCGTCGCGTTGCCAATCAAGTCTTCGATCTGCTGATAGAAGAGCGTCGTACGCACGAGGAACCCGTCTACTCGCCAATCCATCCCGGCATCCACTCCAGCCATCGTTTCGGGCATGAGGTCAGGGTTGTGGAACGTCGTCACATTCCCTACACGGAACTGGCGAAAGAACTCGTTCAACGTCGGCGAACGAAAACTATGAAACACCGAGGCCCGCCAACGCCGAGGTCCTTCTGAAAAAGCGATCCCCCCGCGCGGGCTCCAAAAGTCGTTTCCGCGATCGGTGAAATCATGCCGCAGCCCGCCGTAGACCTGAGTTCGCTGCCCCAGGTCCGCATCGGCTTGCACAAAGAGGCCTTGCTGCCAAAGCGTTCCGCCCGGGGTCCGCTGAAATCCGTTGAACACAACCGTGTCACGACTAACCCCGCTGGCACGATGCGTATCAGTGCCCAGCATTAGATTCCACGTACGTTGCGACCGGCTCCATACCAGCGAGCCGCCCGTGTCATTAGAAGTCACGCGCTGAAGTAAGACCAGACGCTCGGAGTCACGCCCATCGGCCACCGAGCTGAACGTGCTTCGCAACGCGCCACGTGAGTGATAGCCCGTGATCGAGAGGTTGTCGCGCTGATAGTGGCCGCCCACAGTGCCGATTGAACTCGAGTTCTCGCGCAGCGATGTCCCATTGATGCGCTGCTCGGCCATAACATTTGAACGCAGCGTCAAGTGATCCTCGTCACCAAAGAAGTCGAGCCGCACGTCGCCCGTGATGAAATCGACGTCCGCCTTGCGATCAATACTGCCTCGAATGTTCTCGGGAACGATGTAGTAACCATCTGACCGCATGCCCCGCACAGAACCGGAAAACCCGACCGGACCCCACAGATCGGTGTAGCCGCCGCGGGCATCCGCGATACCGGCGCCCCCCGCTTCAAAGGCAGTCGTAAAGTGCCGTGCCTCCGGCGCCGGCGTCCGTAACGAAACGGTGCCCCCCATACCGCGGTCACCGTACGCGCTCGTCGAAGCGCCGCGCGAGACCTCTACCGTCTCGATCGCATCGGGGTTGAATCGTGACCAATAGACCCAGCCGCCAAAGGGGTCATTCGCCGGTAGCCCATCAATCAGAACAAGCGTACGGCTGGCCGCGCTGCTGCCGATGCCGCGCAGAGAGATCCCTTGCGTGGTCGGATGCGAGGCCAGACTCGAGCTGCGCCGAAACAGCGAGAACCCCGGGATATCTCGCAGACGGTCGTCCAGATTCACGCCGGGCCGCGACTCAAGCGCTTGCCCGGACACATCGGAAATGTAAGCGGGCGTGGGAGATTCGAGTTTCTCCCAAACGGTGATGGAGGTCTTGATCGGTTCAATCTGTGGCGTGTTCGACGCCGAACTGGAAGCAGTCGGCTGGGACTGCTGAGCCCACGCGCACACCGCCGAAAGAAATAGCACAAGGAACCGCACGTTCATAACCCCTCAAAGAGGACATATCGTCCCTGTGTCGATTGTAGCCCGGGGCGTTGCCGCGCGCCCGATGCGAACACATATCGATACCCCGCGAAGAGTGTCGACGCACGCTCCCGCTCATCCGGGTCGTCTGGCGGCGTTATCATCGCATCGACCACCGCGAGTTGACGGAGTATCTCGTATACGGCAGCCGAATGAGCCGGTGCCGTGATCGTGACATCCCCACACGTGAACTGGATATCAGTCTGCATCAGATGTAGCCGCCAAACCAGCGCGGCGCAGAGTTGCACGCCTCGTTCGAACAACAACTCGGGGACAGCGCCACTGGGAACTTTGGGATCGAAAACAACTTCGACAACTCGGCGGTCTTCGCGCGTGAACTCCCTCACCATCAACCCGGTCGAGCGTGCCGTCGCCTTCCAGTCAACGAAGCGGGCCCCGTCGTCGCTGGTCGCCGGACGAATGCGGTAAAGGTCCTGGCTATCGCCCCGCTCCGGCGTCTGCCACGCCTCCGTGACCGGCTCGATCAAGTCGTCGATTCGGTCCGACGATTCAACAGAGGGGTATACCAGCACCTGCTTCGTTAGCCGCAGCCGCGCTCTTCGCTCCACGAAGCTGAACGGAAACTTCGAGCGCAACCAGAAATCACCCTGTTGAAAGCGCCCTCGCCGCAGGAACGTAGTCGGCACGGAACTGCGCGTCTCGCCACGACCCGTGATCATGGGGCAGTAGACATCCTCCATCTGGACATGTGGCCGGCCGTCGGTGACAGACACTACCCCGAGCCAAATCGAGAACGACGGCATCCAGCGTTTAAGGTTCCGCAGCGTCGCAAGAGCAGTTGTCGGCTGCCCGGCAAACAGATGGGACGGCAATGCGAGTGTCAGCTCCAGACCCGACAGGCCGAGGCGCGAGACGAATCCCGCGATGACCATGGCCGCAAGCATGCAACTCAAAATCAAGTAGATCAGATTATTCCCGGAGGTAAGCGCCGCAAGCGCGACCACGCTCACCGAGGCGGTGTAGAAGAGGCCCTGCGTGGTAAGCCCGGAACTCCACGGCAGGCGCAGACCCTTGCCACGCGCCCAACGCGCGAACAGAGGCGCACACCAATAGACGACGGCGCCACAAAACAGCAAGGCCAAAGCGGCTAGAAGCAGGCTGATGCCGGGCTTGCCAACGCTAAAGGCCCAGCGGGCCGTCAGCGCCAGCACCAAGGCGGCAAGTAGAAGCACCGCCGATTGCAGCAGTCGTCGGTTCGCTGAATCGGAGGGCATGCAGGCGGCGGGAGATTGCGGTCATTGTACCAGCGGACATGCGCCATCCCGGGCGCCGCTCGTTGCTTGTGTAGAAAGGGGAGCCTACAGTGAGACGTGCCGGCATAGTCGGCTGGTTGTTGAGAGGTGTGGGAGTTCTGATGCGTATTTCCATCGTTCGTTCGTTGGTGATCGTTCTTGGAGTTTTAGTGCTGATGTCGCCGCTCGCGGCCCAGTCCGAGGAAGACTGTCAACGCGCCTCAAAGCTCCACGCCGAACAGGAGTTCATCCAACAACTCTTTCGCAATCTCGGTGACGTGACACACGCCGCAGGCGGTCCGGCACTCGGCTCCGACCCGAACAGCTTGCAAAGTCGAGTGCGTCAGGGGCTTAGCTCTTGCCAATCACAGGGCGGCGACTCAAACGCCTGCGGAAACTACAAGCGCATCCGAGATGCCTGGCTAACCAACAACACTGGCAGCTCGCCTGGGGCAGCTATGGTTACCGATCCGCAGACATGTGAGATCGAGAATCCGGATACCGGCGAAACAGTCGATGCCGCCCGCAAGCGCCCCGCCGGCGGCTTTGCGCAAGCCAACTGGGACTCCCAATACCAACACGAACAGTTTCATCAGGCCAACTGCCGCCGTCTCAATGGTTCGGGATCCAACTATCAGCAAGGAGGTCCCGATTCACCCTATCTCGAAAAGATGAAGGACCCGCGCGGGCTCGCTGAGGAGGAGGGGTTCGCCCACGGCATCACCAAAGACGTTCTCGAAGACTACCTCAAAGACAACTGCTTCGACCCGGCCCTGCTTTTGGATGCGGGAGACATGACAGGAATGTGCGGCGAAAGCCCCTCCGCCGTCGCAAAGATCAGATCACTGGCGAACACAACCAAGACTTGGGTCGTCAACACAGCGAACGACTGGCTCAACGTCGAAGCGTTCCTTCCGGTCGAAACCTCACCGAACGGAGAAGCCGAGGTCGGGCTACGAGGCGACTGCCAATGCTGCGATGCCACAACAAAGGAGGGCAAGGTGCGCGTCTACGGCGGCCTCGGCCACTCCATCCTCATAGGCCAAGACGACGCCAACATGGGCTGCGCGAAGAACAACGAGTGCGCCGGACTCTCGGGCGACCCACACATGCGCACCTACGACGGCCTCCGCTTCGACTTTCAAGGAGCCGGAGAATTCGTCTTGGCGCGTGGCGAAGGCTTCGAGGTACAGGCTCGCATGGAAGCTTGGCACTCGCGGCCCGTATCGCTGGGAACAGCCCTAGCCATCCAGGTGAACGGCGATGTCGTAGGATTCTACATCGGCATCCCCCCCAAACTCGTCGTCCTTGGTCAGGAGAGAACGGTCAACGCGGACAGTTCGCTTCGTTTGCCGGGCGGCGGATTGATCACACGCGACCGGCAGCGATACCGTTTGACCTCGCCCCAGGGGCTTGTCGTGGAAGTCCACCCTTCAAGCACGAGCATAAACCTCAAGATTGGGCTCCCAATCAACACCCCGAGCATAGGCCTATTGGGCAACTTCGACGGTGATAGGGCTAACGATCTTCAATCGGCGGCTGGATCACTACTCGCGCAACCTATCGACTTCGATTCCCTCTACAACGTATTCGGAGCCGGATGGCGCGTCACGGCAGAGACCAGCTTATTTGACTACGCCACAGGAGAGTCCGCGGCCACTTTCCACAACCCAACGTTTCCGATGGAGCGGGTCGAAGCCAGGAATATTACCGCCGCCAACCGCCGCAAGGCGGAGGCTGTTTGCCGAGACGCGGGCGTCGTCGGCCCCATCAATATTGACGACTGCATCCTCGATGTCGGCCTCACCGGTGACGCCGAGTTTGCCAAGACCGCCGCCGAACAACCCCCCGATACGGCCCGGCTTGAGATACGCGGCGGCCCATCCGGCGCTACTCCCTCGGGTTCACCTGCAGCCGCAGCTCCAACGGCACCAGCTAACGCCGACGGAGTCACACTGGATGCCCCGTCCGAAGGCATCGCGGCGGACGCGGTTGAAATCCGTGTCAACGAAGCCGCGCAGCGCGGCTATCACGTTTGGATCGCACCGGCGGGTAGCGCTTCCTCGACGGCGGCGGCGAACCCCTACAGCGGCCGCTCCCTGGCAGGCGGCGAACAGGTGCTCCCCCTGGTCGTCCCCACGATTCCGGGAAACTACGAACTCCGCTACATCGAGAACGGTGGTGAGCGCCGAATCTTGTTGAAACAACCTTTCCGGTCGATCGAACCGAAGATTCAGATCGAAGCCTCCGCGTTCGCGGAGGTCGGCACCCCTTTCGATATTCGGGTTCTCGGAGACGTTGGAAAGCACATGTATGTCACCGTAGTCCCAAAAGGGAGCCTCGACACGACGCCAGGGGAAGGCCGGGCGCGCCGCAACCTGCGCTCGGGGACCGACGTCAGCGTAAAACTCGCGAAGCTGCCTGAAGAGCCGGGCGCCTACGAGATTCGGTGCTCCAGTAACTATAACGGCGGCAAGCAGGTCTACGCCCGCCGGCCGCTCAGAGCAGCCGCCGGTCGAACGTGACGGACTTGATCAGTGCGAAGACGGGTACGCCCTTGGCGAGCGCCAGGTCTTCGACCGCGGCTCTCGTCAGCCGGGCTCGGATATGCGTGGTTGTCAGCGCCACGACAACCTCGGCGAACGGGGTCTCGGAGTCGGAAGTGATCTCGTCTACCGTGCCGGGCAGGATGTTGCGGATACTGATGCCCTCGGGCCGTTGCGTCGCCAGAGCCACATCCCGGGCGCGAATCCGTAGGCGGATCGTATCGCCGGGCTTAACCGTGTCAACCATCGGCGTTTTCAACGTTTCGCCGTCAAGATCGACGTGAGTCAGCGCTAGGCGTGTGTCGTGTTTGGTGACGCGGGCTTCGACGAGAACGCCGGCGTCGAAGCGTCCGGTGATGGGCTGCAGGTCGAGGCGTTCGACAATGTCGGCGGTCGGCCCGTAGGCCTGGACGTGGCCGTCCGTGAGAACAAGCACACGGTCAGCAACCCGGACGACCTCGTCCAGTGCATGGCTAACGTAGATCGCCGGGATTCCGAAACGCTTCGGAATCTCCTCCAGATAAGGCAAGATGTCGGCCTTGCGTTCAAGATCCAGCGCCGACAAAGGCTCGTCAAGCAGAAGCAGTCGCGGACGGGTCAGCAGCGTCCGACCGAGCGCGACCCGTTGGCGTTCTCCGCCGGAGAGCGAGGTGATCCGCCGTTCGAGCAACGGCTGAAGATCGAGGGCAGAGATGACGTCTCCGCTGCTAAACCCGTTGGGCTTCGCGTGGCTGCGCTTGTCAGCAAAGGCGAGATTCCCGTCGACGCTCAGGTGGCTGAATAGCCGGGCATCCTGGAACATCAAGCCGACGGGACGACGGTGTGCGGGGACGTTGACGCGAGCCTCGCTGTCAAACCAAACCTCGTTGCCGAGAGCGACCCGGCCGGCAACCGGCGTCTCGAAACCGGCGATCGTTCGCAGTAGAGTGCTTTTCCCACCCCCGCTCGGACCAAATAGCGCGGTCACACCGTCGAGTGGCAGGTCTTGTGCGACGTCGAGATCAAATCCTGGAAACCCAAGTTGAACCCGTAGAGTTAGCTGTTCAACCGACATGCACGGGATACCTTCGATTGAATGTGTAGATAAGCAGCAGCACGCAGAACGAGAAGACAACCAGGCCCGCCGAAAGGACATGCGCCTCGGCATACCGCAGTGTCTCGACGTGCTCGTAAATCGCGATAGAAATCACTCGCGTGCGCCCCGGGATGTTGCCGCCGACCATCAGCACGACGCCAAACTCACCGATCGTGTGCGCAAAGGTCAGCACGGCGGCCGTTAGAAAGCCACGAGCCGAAAGCGGCACGGCAACACGGAGAAAAGCATCAAGCGGCGTAGCACGCAAGCTCGCGGCGGCTTCCATCGGCCCGCGCCCCACAGCTTCAAACGCGCTCTGCAGCGGCTGCACCATGAACGGGAGCGAATAGAAGATCGATGCAACTACCAAACCACTGAACGAGAACGTGAGCGCGTCGCCGGTGACGTCAACCCACAAGCCCCCGAGCATTGAGGTAGGGCTGAGCACGACGAGAAGATAGAAGCCGAGCACTGTCGGCGGCAGGACAAGTGGCAGCGCCGTCACGGCCTCAACGGCCGGCTTGATACGCGACGATGTTGTGGCAAGCCACCAAGCAATCGGCGTCCCGATCACAAGCAGGATCGCAGTAGTAACGAAAGCCAGATGAAGCGTCAGCCAGAGTGGCGCGAGGTCGGGCATGCGTCAGTCTACCCCGTAGCCAAAATCTTCGATGATGGCGCGCGCCGCATCCGTTCGCAGAAACACAAGAAAAGCACGCGCCGCCGGATTCGCTGCGCCGTGCTTCAGCAGAACGGCGTCCTGGCGGATTGGCGTGTAGAGTTCTTGCGGCACGTCCCATCGTGAGCCAGTGTGCTTGTTGCGTGGGCTCAAGACATACGACAGCGCAACGAAACCCAGGTCCGCATTGCCGGTAGCGACGAGGGCATGGGCCTGTCCGACGTTCTCGCCCCTAACGATCCGTGCGTGGAGTTTGTCAAAGTGCCCGAGCACCGTAAGCGTTTCCCGTGCGGCCGCACCGTAAGGAGCCAAGTCAGGGTTGGCGATCGCAAGTTTGCGAAACGCACCAGCCCGTAGCGTTGCCGAGCCATCGGCGGAAACACGTTTCACGTCGGGACTCCAAAGAGTGAGACGCCCAACGGCATACGTAAAGCACGACCCGCCCACCGCCCTCGATTCCTCTTCAAGAAGCTCCGGTCGCCGCTGGTCGGCAGCAAGCAGGACGTCGAACGGCGCACCATTGCGGATCTGGGCGTAGAGTTTCCCTGTCGACCCGGTGGTGACCGTCAACGTGTGATCGCCGGTCTTTTCAAAATCAGATTCCAGGCGCTCCATCACTTCGGAGAAATTCGTAGCGACAGCAATGAGGGCATCTCCCGCAAAAGCACTCGGCACCGCCAAGCACACGAGCAAAGCAAGGCTCAACAGCGGGCGAACACCCATATCGATGCCCCTATTGAGCATTTCCCGCGAAGATGCCGATACGAAGGTATCCCGCGTTGAGCTGCTCAGACATCGGTCCATCACTGCTCTGAGTATGCTACAAATGATTTCCAATCAACTATGCAAGCCAACACAATCAAACACAAACTCAAAGACGGCGGCACGGTCCTCGGCACTTGCCTGACCGACTACGTCACGCCGGAAGTCGTCACGATTCTCAAAGCGGCGGGATTCGATTTCTTCTTCATCGATACCGAGCACTCGCCCACCGACTACCGCGAGATCCAGACCCTCGTGCGGGTATCGCGGGCCGCGGATGTCATGCCCGTAGTCCGTGTCACACAGTCCGAGTATTTCCTCATCGCTCGAGCGCTCGACATGGGCACGATGGGTATCATCGCCCCGCGGATTCATTCCGTCGAACAGGGCCGCTCCGTCGTCGACGCCATGAAGTTCCCGCCGATGGGTAATCGCGGCTACGGGATGCGCAACATCATCACCGACTTCAACTTTCGCGGCGCTAAGACCGAGATGGATTCGGCGAACGAAGAGACCATGGTCATCCTCCAGATGGAGAGCCAAGAGTGCGTCGACGCCATCTACGACATCACCGCGATCCGCGGCGTGGACGCGATCATGGTCGGCCCGTTCGATCTCTCGGTTTCTCTCGGTATCCCCGGCGATTTTGAAGACCCCATCTTCTGGGAAGCTTTCGACCGCATGGTCGACGCCTGCAACAAGAACGGTGTGGCTCCCGGCGTCCATATGGCGAGCATCTCCCTGCTCAAGAAGGCCCGGGAACACGGCGCCCGCTACTTGGTCTACGGATCCGACGTCTCTGTACTCCTGAAAGGCTTGAAGGAAGTTCGAGCCGAGGTACCAACGGGTGAGACCGTCAAAGCCAAAAAGGACGGCTACATGTAGGGCATCAATCCTGAGCTTCGGCCAGTGCTGGTTCGGGCATTGATACAGATACCCGCCGGCGCACCGTCAGCCGGGTCACCGCCAGCGCCACAAGACTCACACCCACCCCTGCAAACGCATCGACCGCATAGTGGTAGCGGCCGTAGATCGTTGCCCCGAAGATTCCAACCGCCACGGCCAGCAGCGCGAACGGCACCCATCGTCCACGTCCCATGACAAGGAACGCACCGAAGACGACCGAGAAACTCGCCGACACGTGGGCACTCGGAAACACGCTGGTGTGAATCCCGCCATCCTTCAGCAGCCACCAGTTGAACTGCCGAAAGACGGTGTCAATCTGTGGCATGTCCGTGCCGGGGAATACCGTGCGTGGCGGCTCCGACGGAAAGAAGGGGAACATCGCATACGACAGCAAAGTTCCCAGCAGATAGATGAACAAGAACCGATCAGACGCCTCACGCCGATAGAGATACGCATACAACATCAGCATCGTAAACGGCGCCAGGATGTAGACCAGCGTGTAGCAAACCTCAAGATACGCGGGCAGCAGCGGCCCCAACGATTCCACGGCGTTGCGCAGCCCCCAGTCGTGCAGCAGCACCCGGTCCCACACGATCCATTGGTGCTCCAACTCAAACGTATGCTCGGCGGGAGCGAACCAGCCCATCTCGTGGTAGCACAGCAGCACGAGACCAAACGGGACCCAATCCCTCACGATGTTCAGCAGCTTCGAGGCCCGTCCGCTGAAGCACAGCCCCATCGCCACATACGCGGCGATGATGGCCCCGTTCACGGCCAGGGTTCTGCTTCGGATCTGCGGGTCGATATCCAGAACCAACGACACGCCCGCGGCATACACGAAATAGACGAGCAGCACCCACTCGGACTTCCTCAGGAACCGAACGACCGGCTCGGGCGGCAACGGGGGCCTTTGCTTGGGGGAAGACGCGCGCATTCCTAACGAGCTGGATGACCCAACATTCTGTAGGACGGCTGCCGACGAATTCCGTTGCGTGAAAGCCGCGCCCCCAGGGCGGTCAGTCGAGCCGCAGGATCTTCCCCGCCCCGAGCGACTCGTAGTTTGCGCCGTACATCTCTTTGAACAGAGCAGCCGCGAGATCGCCGCTACAGTGCGCCGGCATCACCCGTTGCACCTTCAAGTCCTTGAGGCGCGCGATCTGTGTCCGGATCTGTGTCTCGTTCTGCCGGAACATGTGCATGCCGCCGATCAGCAGTCGAATCGAGTCCGCGCCGCGCTGCTTGCGCACCTGCTCAACGATCGTGACGACGCCGGGGTGACTACACCCGACAATCAGCACGATACCTTTGGACGTCTCAATCGCCAGCGACTGCTCCGGCGGATCGCCTGGAATCATCCCTGTGGAATAGGCACCGGGGATCAGCTCATAGGGACGCATCTCGCGCTCCACCTTCATGCCAATCGCGGACGCTTCGCTGAACGCCTTGTCGTAGAACGCTTCCAGAAAGTGCACGCTCATCTTGGGATGCAACGGATACAGCTCGTACACCCCATTGCGGTGATCCGGATGTTCGTGTGAGATCATCGCCGTCTCGATCGACGACGGCTCGACGTCCATCTTCTTGAGGTTGTCGAGAAACAAGTCCGGCTTCGTTCCTGAGTCAAACAGCGCCCGCCGTCCACGAAACGTGACGACCGACGAGAAGCCCCAATCCGCCGGGACATCTTCGCGGGCCGAGGTGTTGTCGTAGATGACGCGGATTTCGAGTTCAGGGTCGGCGGCCTGTGCGGTGAGAACGGTCCAGGCCAGCAGGGCGGCGGCTAGGCAATAGAACCGCTTCATATGTCGATCTAGCATCGGGGATCTACGATAGCATTCCGTAGGCGCACTCCATGACTGTCGCGCCTCTGCTGCTTCTGGCTTGGGTCGATCTGGTGGGTCGACCGCTTGTTACTCGCGCGGCTCGGCTAGGGGTTGTGTGGGCGCAGGTCGAGTGTCCGGTGTTTGGGGATGGCTGGGTTTGGCGGGTTTTGTCAGGCTGCTGAGGTTTGTTTCTCTCTATTCTTTGCTCCTTGTTGGCTGGTTGCCTGGGATCCGACGTGGGTTAGGCTGCGTTTTCGTCGGAGATTGTGGCTGGTGGCGGGTCGGAAGTGGTTGGTTTCTTGGGAGTTGCGGGAGATTGGGTTTGGGTCTGCGAATGGGCTTCGTCGGGCTCCGGGGCGTCTCGGTAGTAGGGTGAGACGACTTCGCTGACACGGCGGTAGGGCGTCGGCTCGCTGGGGTCGCGGTCGAGTTCGGTCTGGGCGTTGCGGAGTTGCCGGTCGTTTTCTAATCGGTCGCGGAAGGCCATGAGCTGCTTGAAGGCGTTCGTGAAGACGCGTTGGAGTTGGACTTCGTAGCGCGCGAAGCGGTCGATGTCGGCGGCGCTGGTTTGCATGACGGTGCCGACGAGTTGTTCCTGATCGGGTAGAGCTTTCTCGGCGCGATATTCGTTGTGGTGGTCGCGCCTGTTCGCCACGGCCGAGGTGAGGTAGGCGGCTTGGAGCCGGCTGATGCGTTGGAGACGCCATTCGGCGTCGGCCATTTGCCGCACGAGGGCGTGCTCGAAGGGGTTGGAGGGCCAGTACTGCTCCTGGAACTTGGAGAGGTGCTTGTCGTAATCGGCAGGTGATTCGCCGGGGATGACACAGACGGTGGAGAGGAGTCCGTGTTTGAGGCCGTTGCGCGAGACGCGGTGTTTGCCTTCGTCGGTGCGTGGGCCGGTGGATTTCTTTGCGTTTTCTCGGTTCGCTTGGATTTGTTTTTCGGTTGCCATCGGTGATCCTTTGGGCGAGTTGCGCCCCTGTGTGGTAAAAGCCGCGGACCCCAAAACCGGGGACCGCGCTACGGTTCATGGCCTGAACCTAGACGCAGGTGTTCCCGGCCCGGGCTTCCCGCTTGTTGGCGGTAGGCTCAGGTTGTTTTGGACAGACCTGTATGTTGGATCGGTTTGGATGCGGCGACGCGCTTCCGGTTTTAGGGTACACCCGGTGTCAAGGGGCGGGGCGAATCGAGGTCGAGAAACGATTTCTCGTCCAGCAATCAATCGCTAGATCGGCTATTTCCTGGGTGACGCAAGGGTCAAGGTGAGGCCCTCAGGCTTCTAGAGGCAGCCTCGATCGATTGCGAGTGACGTCGGTTGTTGTCGCCACGTATCCGAA
>Ga0302123_10000646_pt1 | contig 26733 bp, 25 predicted proteins | sample CB21_321_MG_FD_203109 | JGI IMG/M metagenome (GOLD analysis project Ga0302123, IMG submission 203109) | Marine microbial communities from Western Arctic Ocean, Canada - CB21_32.1 | ecosystem: Environmental > Aquatic > Marine > Oceanic | place: Canada: Western Arctic Ocean | collected 2017-09-28 | reverse complement strand
ATCGTCTGATCGATCTCGAAGTCCTCTGGCAGCAACCGCACCGGCGTGCCTTTGCCGCTCCTAATCACCGCATTCGTCACCGTCTTCTGCGTGTTCAGACTCAGTGGATCGCCGAACTCCCAGCGCTTCGTCTCGTCCGTCAGCTCAACACCGACCCCCTTCTTATCGCGATTGTGATCGCCGACCTGCCCGCCCCGCATCATTCTAAAGATGTCCGTTAGCGCCTTCTCGCCGATCTTTCGCATCGCCCGCGCCGTCAGCTCCAAACCGTGGTCGCCCCGCTTGATGAACCCCGACTCCTCCAGCTCCCGCATCATCTTCTGGAGTTCCTTCGCGTACTCCTTCGCCTCCTCGCCCAGCACCCGGCCCATCCGGTCCGCGTCGATACGCGACGGGTCGTTGTGCCGCATCGCATCCCGGATGTCGCTCTCTAGATCCTCCATGTTGTTCAAGTCGCCCATCATCTTCAGCGCATCCTGCAGCGACAACGGCTCGTCACCCGTCAGCGAGAACCGCTCTCCCTGATTCGCATCAGGGTTCAAGCGCTGAAGATTGAACGATAGCTCATACAGGTCCCACTGGAGCCTGTTGTCACGCAGCAAAGCCTCCATCATCCCCTGCAGCTCGCTCCGCTGCTCCGGCGACATCGAGTTCATCAGCGACTGCATCTGAGCCATCTGTTCCTGCATGTGCTGAGCAAGCTGGTCGAAATTATCGATACCCGGAGGGAAGAAATCTCCCCATTTGCCCATGAAGTCCGAGATGTCCGGGTCCTCGCCGTTCAGCTTCCGCTGCGTCAGATCGTTCAGATCTTTAACCATCTGCTGCATCCGGCGCAGATCATCCTCGGTCATGTTCTCCAGGCCCTGCTGGATGCCCTTGAAGTAGTTCTGCATGACCTGCTGCTGCAGCGTCTCCAGCAGCTCCTCGAACTGCTGGCGCGCCTCCGGGTCCATGAAGTCGTAATCACGCAACTGCTTAATGCGGCCCCCGACCTCCGGTGGCAGTTGGGCCAACTGGTCAGTATGCTTCTGCGCCATATCCCGCAGCAGCTTCTCCAGCTCAGGCGTGGGCGCCCCGCCCTGCCCGGGCTGCCCCGACGACGACTGCCCAGACGGCCCCTGCTGCCCTGGCGGCCGATTCTCGCCCGGCTCGCCGCCCTCCCCGGGCTCTCCCTGCCCGGGCTGCGGCCCGAGTTCATCCAAGCGCCCCTCGATAACGGAGCGCTCCTGGGCGATGATGTTGTCCAGCCGCTCCGCGATATCGTCCATGATCGAGTCGAGGTTGTAGTTCTCCAGGTTCCGCTGCCTAGCCTCCTGAAGGCGGCGCATCATTTCGCGCATCCCCTCCATCCGACGGCCGTTGGGCATGGTCATCCCGCGATCCATCATCCGACGCATCGCCTGGTTCACCGAATCCCCATCCAAAATCTGCTCTGTCAGCTTCTCAATCATGTCCTGTGTGGACATCTCGTCAAGCTGCGACCCATCCCAGCGTGAGTAGCGATAATGAACCATACCCGCTCCTTTACCTGCCGCGACACACCCTTCGGCCAACCGCCTCAGGGTATCGCGCGCGAGGAAAAACCGGAAGCGAAGGAACAGCGAGGGAGGGGTGTCGTCCCCTCTCGATTCGTGCGAGGGATTCTTCGATTATTGGGGATCACGCAATCAATCGTCGCGCAATGAGGCTGACCTACCCGGCGAGGAACTCACCCACCGCCGTGTTGAACTCCTCCGGCGCTTCAGTCGGGATGAAGTGACCACAATCGAAGGTCACCATCTGGGAGCCCGGGATGCCTTCGTGTGTCATCTCCCCCATCTCCAGCGCATTGATCTGGTCGTCCTTGCCCCAGACCACTAGCGTCGGCACCGAGATATGCGCGAACCGACGCACCGTGTTGTAACGGCTCCGCGTCTCCATGTTGTTCATATGGGCAAGCACGTTCCGGTAAGACGCCAGCCTGTCCGGGTTCTGCGTCATCGCGAACCGGTAGTCCGCCAACGCCTCATGATCGACCAGCGGAGACTTCACCGTCTGGGCCTGTTGATTGCGCAACATCTCCCGTGTCGGCGGCTGGAACTCCACCATGCTCTTCAGCTGCCGAGGCATAGCCCCGCCACTCGCGACGAGCACTAACTTGTTCAGCCGGTTGGGGCTCTCATAGCCAAACAACGATGCCAGCCAACCACCCATGGAGTGCCCCACCAGATTGGTCTTCTCCAGCCCCAGCGCATCCTGAAACTCCCGCAGAAAGTCGACCAGATACGCGAATGAATACTCCTGCTGCAGAAATCCTTCACCGTTACCCCACGCCAGCGCATCGACCGCAATCACTCGCAGGTTCTGGGAAAGCGGGCCGATGTTCAGGAACCAGTTGTGCCCACCCTCGGCGTAGCCCACGCCGTGAAGCAGAATCGTGGGGTAACCCGTCCCCGCCTCGATGTAGCGGGTCGTCCCGTGACTCATCTCTACAAACTTCTCTGCCGCGTTGGGGATGTTCACCCCACCTATCGTTAGTGCCATGGTACAGTCGCTCCTCGTTCTTACTATGGCACTACTATAACGACCCGCAAGCGTTGGAGGTACAATCCCGCCCGCTTCCAAGCCAAGCACGGAGGATCGAATGAGCGTCGTCATCGCACGGGTAGGCGGCATCTACGGTCCCATGTACCAGACGCTGAATCACCCCATCGCTAGCATGCGCTACGCCGCTGCCCACGGCACCACCGCAAAGTACGGACGAGGCGTGTTCTTCGCCGACGATGGTTGTAGCTACTGCTACGTGAAAGACTGCACGACAGGGATTCAGCTGGTCGACGTGGCGGACTCGCTCCCGCACAAGATCTACAACACGTCGGGCGGCGTTACGTCCAACCTGAGCAACGCGAAGATTGTGGAGGTCATCCGGAACGTGGTGCCCGATGCCCACCAGGACATCGCGCAATCCGGCGCCGACGTGGACTACGAGCCCGCCTACGACATTCCGTCTGCGGTGGCCGAGTACACCCCCTGGCTGCAAACCCACGACCGATGAGTCGTTTAGGCCACGACAGGGCCGTCCGCTGCCGCACCACCGAGGCGAACATTGAGGATGGCCATCACGAAAAGGCGAAAGGGAGCACAGATGAGCGTAACGATCGAGCGAGACTTGGTGTTCGGGACGGGCGGCGGACGCGACCTGCTATGCAACGTGATCTCGCCAGATGCCGACAGCGACAAGCGAACGGCATTGGTGTTCTTCCACGGAGGTGGTTTCCTGGGCGGCAACAAGAATGGCATCGACGTCCGCGTGAGCCACTACGCGGAGCGGGGGTACATCTGCGTGGTCGCGGGGTATCGACTGGCCGGCGAGGCCAAGTTCCCCGCGCAGATCCACGACGCGAAGGCCGCCATCCGCTGGACACGCGCCAACGCCAGCAAGCTGAACATCGAGCCGGAGCGCATCGGCGTGGTTGGCTTCTCCGCTGGTGGGCTGCTGGCACTGCTGTCTGCCAGCACTCCCGACAACCGCGACCTCGAAGGCGACGGTGGCAACGCCGAGACGAGCTCGGCCGTGGCGGCATGCCTGGCCTACTACGCCAGCATCGACGTGCCGCGCCCGCCGAGGGGCAACCAGCACCCGCTCTTCGCAGCCGACGCCGGGGACGACACCTACGCGGGCGCTCGCCCTGCGACATACGCGACGGCGTCGTTTCCACCGACGGCGTTCTTCCATGGCTCGGCGGACGTCACCATTCCCATAGCTTCTAGCGAACGGTTCTACGAGAAGCTGCGAGGGCTTGGCGTGGCGACGGAGTTCCACGCGGTGGAGGGCGTGCCTCACGCGTTCGACCGTCACGAGGAGTTGGGGGAAGCCTGCGCGCACTTCGGTGATCTATTTTTGGACCGTCACGTGGTCAACCCGCGGACGTACCCGCCGTTCCAGGCCGGGGAGCGCTAGGCGAAGCACACCCTAGATAGGATGCAGCCTACGGCGCTTCGGTGCCGGTGGTACTGGCTAGGACAATTTGGGTACGACGTCCGTGGCGAGCAGCCCCATGGACTGCTCCCAGACGTCGCGAGGTAGCCACTCGTGGCCCATGGCGAGCAGCACGCCGAACCCCCCGACCTCATCAGCGAGTGTGGCGAGTTTTTCGGTTACTTCTTCCCGGCTGCCGACGATCCACACGTTGTCGGCCATATACGCCGAGGTGACCTCGGAATCGGGCATGTCCGGGTCCTGTTTGACGATGCCGTAGCCCCTGCCCTTGCCAATCAGCGGGTGGAAGTACTGCTCGAAGTCCCGGGCCAACACTCCCTCCAGCGCCATCTTGCGCGCCTCCTTGGTGGAGTCGGCGACGAAGATCTCGCGGGCGATGCGCCAATGGGCGCGGTCGGCCATTCGGCCCGTTTTAGCGGCGCCAGCGGTGACCGAGTCCCAGTGGGTCTTGAGGACACGGGACGGCGCGAAGTTAATGCTCATGGGAATCCAGCCCTGCTCGCCGGCAAGCTCCAGGGTGTCTGACTTGACGGAGATGCCCGCGAGCGCGATGGGGGGATGGGGTTTCTGGTAGGGCTTCATGTGGACACGCAGACCGATGTCGTCGTCGCGCTCGGGGACGTTAAAGTGCCAGCGGGGGTGGTCGTACGCGCCTGGCTGCGGGTCCGCCCACAACTCCAGAATCAGGTCGATGGCCTTGCGGGTCATCTCGCGATGCTCGCCACTTGCGGGGTCAATCCCAACGACGCGAAAGTCGCCGATGAACCCGCCCGAGCCGATGCCCCACAGCAGGCGCCCGCGCGCCATCTGATCGAGCTGCGCGATACGGTGGGCCAGGTAGAACGGGTTGTGGTTGGGGACGTTAGTCACGCCCGTACCGAACTTGATTTGCTTGGTGACGCTCAACGCTTGAGCGATGAGCAGGTCGGGCGCGGGAATGTTCTCCCACTCAGAGGTGAAGTGCTCGCCGATCCACGCTTCGACGTAGCCTATGGAGTCGAGCACCACCAGCTGCTCGAGGTCGTCGGCAAGAGTTTGGGCCCAGTCCGAGCCGGGCGGGTGGACGGGCATATTGAAGAAACCTAGCTGCATCAGCGACCTCCATCAGGACTATCAAGAGTTACCTACGAAACTCTACCCTAGGCAGAGATGGCAATCGATTACCGATCCATCTTGAGGACGGCCAGGAATGCTTCCTGCGGAACCTCAACTCGCCCGATACGCTTCATACGTTTTTTACCCTCAGCCTGCTTTTCTAGCAGCTTGCGCTTACGGGTGATATCCCCGCCGTAGCACTTGGCCAAAACGTTCTTGCGCATGGCATGGACCGTCTCCCGAGCGATGATTTTGCTGCCAACCGCAGCTTGGATCGGCACCTCGAACATCTGCCGGGGTATGAGCTTCCGGAGCTGCGCCACCAACGCCTTGCCCTGGTAGTACGCCCGATCGCGGTGGGTGATCAGCGACAACGCGTCCACCAGCTGCGCGTTGACCAAAACATCGAGCCTCACCAACGGTGCCGCGTGGTAACCGATGAAGGTATAATCCAGCGATGCGTATCCCTTGCTGCGTGTCTTGATCTGATCGTAGAAGTCTACGAGTACCTCGGCCATCGGAAGTTGGGCTTCAAGAACCACCCGCGGATCCGATGACGGCATCGATTCTGAGCCAACGGCCCGCGCCCCAGACGAGTCAAGATACTCCGTGCGTTTGAATACCCCACGTCGTGCGTTGATGAGTTCCATCATCGGCCCGACAAATCTCGACGGGGTGAGCACGCTAATTTCGAGCCACGGCTCCTCAATCTGATCGAGCGCTCCGGGGCTCGGTAGGTCCGTGGGCCGGGAAACCTCGATCACTGACTCATCGTGCATCACCACCCGGTACACCACGCTGGGGGCCGTAACCACCAGATCCATGTCGTACTCGCGCTCCAGGCGCTCCTGCACTATCTCCATGTGCAAGAGCCCCAAGAACCCACACCGGAAACCGGGGCCCAGCGCGGGGCTGTTCTCTGGCTCAAAAACCAACGACGCGTCATTCATCTGCAGGCGCTCAAGCGCCTCGCGGAGTTCGTGGTAATCGACTCCTTCGGTTGGGTACAGACCCGCGAAGACCATCGGTTTCTGTGCGCCGTAACCCGGGAGGGACTCGGTGGCGCCGCCGCGAGCTAGCGTGATCGTATCCCCCACGCGGCATTCCCCAACGCTCTTCAGCCCCGTGGCGATGTAGCCAACCTCGCCGGCTTCCAGGCCCGCCACCTTCATCATCATCGGCTTGAATGCGCCGACCTCCAGCACTTCGGCCTGAGTATCGGTCTCCATCATACGTATCCGAGCGTTTGGGCCAACCATGCCGTCGACTACACGTACGTACGCGAGCACGCCCTTGTACGTGTCGTACTTTGAATCAAAGATCAACGCACGCAGCGGACGCTCCCGGTGCGCCTCCGGCGGCGGCACCCGGTCCACGACCGCACTCAGCAGTTCGTGGACGCCGCTTCCGTCCTTGGCTGACACCGCGAGCACCTCGTCCGCGCCGAAGCCGAACGCTGTCGTCATCTCCCCGATGACGCGTGGAACGTCTGCCGACGGAAGGTCAATCTTATTCACGACCGGGATGATTTCCAGGTCGTGCCCGAGGGCGAGGTATACATTGGCGAGCGTTTGCGCCTGAATCCCCTGCGTCGCGTCTACGATCAGGATCGCACCTTCACACGCGGCGAGGCTTCGCGATACCTCGTAGGCAAAGTCCACGTGGCCGGGCGTATCGATGAGATTGAACTCGTAATCGTTGCCGTCGCTGTGCGTGAACGGCATACGGACCGCCTGGGCCTTGATGGTGATACCGCGCTCGCGCTCGATATCCAACGAGTCGAGGAGCTGCTCCTGCATATCTCGTGCCATCACGGTGCCGGTCATCTCAAGCATGCGGTCTGCGAGGGTCGACTTGCCGTGGTCGATGTGCGCGATGATGCAGAAGTTGCGGATGCGGTTGGGATCCATTTCACCAAACAAGCAGGCCGCTAGCGGCCTGCTTGTCTTCACCAAGGTTAATCGAGCTAGCTACTCGCCAGCACCGTCTGGGGTTTGCAGGAATTGGAACAAGGGACTGTTCGCGGACAACACCACGGTTGATTGCTCTCCAAGGATGGTCGCGTACGCCTCAAGGCTCCGCCTGAATGCGAACAGGTCCGCGTCCGCTTCCAGTGCTTCGGCGAGTATACGAATGGCTTCCGCTTCACCGTCACCCCGGAGGCGGTTCCCCGTCTCATCAGCAGAAGCTGCGACGTTCTCGACTTGCCGGTCCACGTCGGCCGTCTTGGTCAAGAATTGCTCTTCGCCCTCTGCCCGGAGGCGCTCCGCCTGAACCTCGCGCTCACTGCGCATACGGGTGTACACCGACTCCACGATCGAGTCAGGGAAATCCGCGCGCTTGATACGAACATCGAGTACGTCGATCCCAAATCCCTGAGCATCTGCTTGCGCTTGCACCGAGGTGGTCACGAGCCTAGTCAATTCTTCACGGGTGGATGAGCCATCCGCCGCCAGGATTGCGGTCACCTGTCGGGTCCCATCCTCGTTGACCTTGATTCTCCCGCCGATGATGTCTTCCCTCTGCCTGCCGCCCACTTCGGCACGCAGGGCTGCGATCACGATCTGGCTAATCTTATCCCGCGCGCCCGTCTCAGTAAGGAGTGACTCACGGAAATTCCTAATTCCCTCTGGCGTGGGCCGGATCTGGTACCTCGCATAGGCATCAATCTCCAGGAATTGGCTGTCAATATCCGGGAACCCTGCAGGCTGCACGTCGACGCGAAGCACACGCTTGTCCAGGCTATTTACCTGCTGGACGAACGGCGTCTTGAACTTCAGTCCCGGGGTGGTCTCCGTGGCCTGGATGCTACCGAACTGTGTCACAAGGACGAGTTCCGTCTCATCCACCTTATAAGCTGACTGCCAGAACACTATGGCTGCGAGAGCAAAAACGATAAGTAGGAGTTTTGTAATCATGGTTGGCTCCTACAGTCCACCACCGATGGCGCTTGGAACGCCACCGGTGAGAGGCAGGAACGGAAGAACACCGCTGCCTGCCCCTTCGTCTATGAGAATCAAGTTCACCTGGGGGAGGATATCCTCCATCGCTTCAAGGAAGAGGCGTTGGCGGGTCACACTCTTAGATAGGTTGTACTGTTCCAAAATCGCGGTGAACTGGTCCGCCTCACCCTGAGCACGGGAGACACGCGCGGTCTTGAAAGCCTCTGCCGCTTGTATCGTCGTCTGGGCGGCACCCAATGCTCTCGGCAGTCGGTCCTGTTCATAAGCGTCCGCCTGGTTTACCCGGGTTTCCTTCTCCGAGCGCGCCGCGACCACATCATCAAACGCCGACCGAACCGCATCAGGAGGAGTTACTTCTAGCAACTGCACCGTCTGAATGAAAATCCCGGTTCCGTAATCATCCATCAGACCTTGAAGCAGCGCGGCGGTGTCGGCCTGCACACGCTCCTTCTCACGGATGAGCACGTCATCGATGCTACGCTGCCCGACCACCTGCCGGAGTGCTGCTTCAGCTGCATCTTTCAGCGTCCGTCCGTCAGGCCTGCCCTCACGAGCACCCCGATCGGCGTCACCCGGGTCATCCACTTGAAACAAGAATGCTTGGAGGTCAGCGATCCGGTACTGAACGGCAAGCTTCACATCAACGATGTTTAGGTCGCCCGTAATCATCAGCGACTCCACCTGGACATCGATGCCAGGATCGCTGCGGAAGCCGAGTTCCATTGACTTGGTTTCAGTCACACTTTCCTTCTGCACCTTACCGATTGGCGCAGGCCAGAACCAACTGAGCCCTGGTTCGGTGATGCCCTGGAACTTGCCGAACAACTGTGTCGCGGCCTGCTCATTCGGGGCAACCTGGTAGATACCACTGCCGAGCCACAACCCGATCGCAACGACTGCGACCACGATTAAGCCGATCGACGTGCCTCCACCGCCGGGGAGCTTGGACGTGAACCTCTTCCAATTCTCGATCAAGCTCTTCAGTAAGTCATTTGGATCAAACTCGGGCCGGCGTTCGCCGTACATTCACCACCCTGCTTTGCTCACACCATTGAGTGTGTCGTTCGCTGCTCCTGTCACCTGAGTACTTACCCGGCCAGGAGGCTGGTGAAGTCTATCGGCCACCTAGTGGTCGAGTCAACGAAACCACCAGGCCCCGCGTTGACGCCACAAAGGCTGCCGTGTACGTTCCTCTTCTGCGGGCGGACCGATGGTGGAAGCTTTCGTCTGCACCATGCGGACGACCCAATCGACTCAATAGGTGATACGTGGAAAAGCGCTACGACGTTTTCGGGATAGGCAATGCCATCGTCGACACAGAGATACTGGTTGAAGACCTGCTTCTGTCATCCCATGGTCTACAGAAAGGAATCATGACCCTCGTGTCGCCTGAGGATCAGGCCGCGCTCCTCGATGGACTCTCTAGCTACGAGCAACACGCGGCCGCCGGGGGGTCTGCGGCGAACACCATGGTAGGGCTGGCCCAGTACGGAGGAAGCGCGTTCTTCTCGGGCAAGATCGGCAATGACATGTCTGGCGCTCTCTACCGGGAGAGCATGGCCGCGGTCGGCGTCGAGTTCGACGTGGAGCCCACCAACGGGGCTCCCACAGGCACGTGCCTGGTCCTAGTGACCCCGGACGGAGAGCGCACGATGCAGACATCGCTCGGCGCAGCCGCGGACATCGACGTACCCGACGTGGACGTGGATCGTATTGCCGCCAGCCGGTTCGTCTACGTGGAAGGCTACTTGTTCGGATCACCAACCGGATCCAAAGCCGCTATCGCAACGATGGACGCCGCGAAGAAAGCTGGCGTGGGCGTATCGCTTACCCTGTCCGATCCAGGTATGGCAGAGCATTTCATCGAGCAATTCAAAAACGCGACGCGCGAGTACGTCGACCTACTCTTCTGCAACCAGTTCGAAGCGATGATCTACGCCGGCGTACAGGATCGCGAGGAGGCGCTGAAGGTGCTCGGACAGGATTCTCCGCGGGTATTCATGACCTGCGGTGGCGACGGCTCCCTCGTGTACGACAACGGCGAGATCACGCACGTAGCCGGCTACTCGGTTCCCGTCGTTGACACCACCGGCGCCGGCGACATCTACGCGTCTGGCGTTCTATACGGCCTCGCCAACGGCATGGACAACGCCGCCTCGGGGCAGCTCGGTTCGTTCGCGTCAGCGCGGATCGTATCCCGCATGGGCCCCCGGCTGAGCGACCGATTGGGCGACCACATCAGCGCGATCCTCGGAGGTACTCTCCCCACCGACCAGTTATAGTAGGCTCAACATCTCCATAAGGAGTTTCTCATGACCAACCAAGGACATAATCCCAGGCCTCACGCTCAAGACCACGACGACCCTGCCCGATGGCAGCAGTCTGAGTTCGTTGATCAGTGGGTTACCCGCGACGACGGACGTTTGGACGACCGGCTGCCCATGATTCAGGAAGCAGTCGCGGTCATCGCGCGCGACGGTGATGAGGCTTTCACGGCACTGGACGTGGGTGCGGGCTACGGCCTACTGACGACCGAGTTGCTGAAACGATTCCCGAACGCCAAGGTGACGCTGCAAGACGTATCAGAGCCCATGTTCGCGCACGCGAAGCAACGGCTGGCTGAAAAGGAATCGCAGCTGCGGTTCGTCACCAGCGACTTCTCGCAGCCCGACTGGGCAGGCGCACTTGGCGGGCCGTTCGACGTCGTCGTCTCGGCCATCGCCATCCATAACATGTATGACGATGATCTGATCTCCAACGTGTACCAAGGCATCCATGACTTGATGAGTCCAGGAGGGACCTTCGTGAACCTGGACTACGCCGGCCAGTCCGGTGGCGTTGAGGCGCACCTGGCGTGGCTACGTGACGCCGGTTTCGAGGACATCGATTGCGTTCCGGCGACCGACCGCATCTCCCGGCTGTCGGCGCGGAAGGCGAGCTAGCCCCAGAGACGGTCGCTGGCGATCTCCGCACCCTGCGCCGCAGCTTCGAGCTTCTTGAACACGATGCCCGGGTCCATCTTGCCGAAGCCCGCGAACGTCCCGAAACCACAATCGCTGCCCGCGATCACACGCTCGCGCCCAAAGATGCTGGCGAACTGCTCGATACGCTGAGCCACCAGCTCCGGGTGCTCGATGAAGTTGGATGTGGAGTCGAGGACTCCCGGTATCACTACCTTGTCATCGGGCAACTTCGCGTCGCGCCAGGCCTTCCATTCATGAGCGTGTCGCGAATTGGACGCCTCGAACTGGTATGCCTGGGGCTTGGCCTTCAGCAGGATTGGCATGATCTTCTCGACCGGGATGTCATGATCGTGGGGGCCTTCGTAGTTGCCCCAGCAAACGTGCATGCGGACTGACTCGGCAGGCACGTTCATGAGGGCATAGTTCAGCGCCTCCACCTGTACCTCCGCTCGCTTCAGGAATTCTTCCTCCGAAAGATCCTGAAACGCCGTATGCCGGGCCATCGCCAGGTCGGGGCAGTCGATCTGTAGAAGAAATCCCGCCCCAACGATCGCCTCGTACTCCTCTTTCATAACCTCAGCGAGCCGCTGGATATATGCCTCGTGGGTCGGGTAATACTGGTTCGGCTGGAAGACGGAGATAACCCCAGGCGATGCCGCAGTCATGAATGCCTCGACAGGGTTGCTAGCGTCGCGGGCAGTCACGAAGTGCTCCACATCATGCTGGAGCAGCCCACGGTCCTTGATCTCGATAGGGCCGATGCAGGCTGCACGGGACATCGGTTGTGCGCCCGTCATGCGGGCCATCTTCTCGCGGAACTCGGGGTACGGCGCAACGTCGAGATTGGGCCTACGCTCAGTGGTGCCACCAAATCCGGTGAGTCTATCGGTGATGTAGGTGGAGTAGCTGAGCTTGCCCATCTCGCCATCGCTGACCACATCTATCCCCGCCGCCACCTGCTTCGCCACAATCTCTTTCACGGCGCGTGTCAGGGCCACGTTTAGCTGGTCCTTGTCGTACTCGTCGCCACGCTCCCGCGCCAGCAGGATCTCGGCCACCTCGGGATCACGCGGGAGGCTGCCAACGTGGGTGGTAAGGATTCGATCGGTGCTCAACTTCATGGGGGTGCTCCAGGGTGCGAATATACCGGATTATAATCCGGTCATGCCAGATGCCACGAACCTTCCGCTACCTGGCTCGGCCCAAGTGCGCCGCGGCACCGGCGAAGCTGACTTGGCCCTGGCGCTGGCGGTTCGCTGGCGTGTGTTCGTCGAGGAGCAGGGCGTGCCAGCCGAGCTCGAGCACGACGAAGCCGATGCGATCTCCACCCACGTACTGGCCGAGCTTGCTGGCCAAGTCGTCGGCACCGGCCGGCTGGTGTTCGACGACGACAGCGCCCGCATCGGCCGGGTCTCCGTGCTACCGGATTTCCGCCATCGTGGCATTGGGTCACAAGTGGTGGCTGCGCTGGAGGCAGAGGCTTCCGCACGTGGATTCATAGAGGTCACCCTCCACGCACAGACGTACGTCCAGGAGCTATACGACAAGAACGGCTACGCCGTCTCCGGGCCTGAGTTCCTGGAAGCGGGCATCGACCACGTGCCCATGATCAAGCTACTCAAACCGCCAGAGCTAGCGCGAAACAGCTCGCCTCGCCCGGTCACGTAGGCTGCGGATCCCCGTGATGGGGCTGAACGCCTGAGATGCTCGGTCCAGCGCTTGGATCTCGTCCTGAGAGAGCTCGATGTCCGCAGCCTCGGCGTTCTGCTCCACCTGCCAAACGCTCTTGGCACCAGGGATCGCCGCGACGCGCGGCTGCCGAACCGTCCAGGCGAGCGCGATCTGCGCGGGCGTCACTCGATGGGTTTCCGCTATCCCACGGAGAACCTCCAATACCGGCTGCACACGACGAATGTTCTCAGGCAGGAACAGTTTGTTCACCCGTCGAAATCCTCCAGGAACGTTGTCCTGCGTATAACGCCCAGACAGTAAGCCCTGCGCGAGCGGACTGTACGCAAGGATCAGCCTACCTTCGGATTGAGCGAAGGGGATCAACTCTCGCTCCGCGGCGCGCTCCACGAGGTTGTAGGGAATCTGGTTGGAGATGACTGGTGAGCCGAGCGCCGTGTCAGCTCGTCGCCAGCGCGCCAGGCCGAAGTTGCTGATGCCTACGTCATCCACCAGTCCAGCCTTTTGTGCGTCACGCATCCCAGCCATGGTCCACGACAGCGGTATGAGCGTGTTGGGCCAGTGGAGCTGGTAGAGTTCCGCGCGCTCCATACCCAGCCGATTGAGCGATCGCCGCAGCGAAGGAACCACCTGTCGACGCAATGCGTGCAGCGGCCAAATCTTGGTGGCCACATAGGCCTCGGAGCGGCGTCCGGCCAGGGCGGCGCCAAGAATGCGCTCCGAACGACCTCTCGCGTATATCTCCGCCGTATCGAAAAGCGTGATGCCGAGTTCGAGCGCCCGCTTCACGATGGCGTCTGCGTCCGCCGGGCCAAACTCGCGGTTCCAGCCCCAGCCCTTCGACCCGAATTGCCACGCGCCCAGCCCGACCACCGACACCTGCCGTCCGCCGACCTCTAGGTAGCGCATTGCCCTCTCCTGTCCCTAGAAAGAAGCAGGGCCCGCCGCACATGCGAAACGGACCCTGCTCCTGATCGAGAGTTTGTGGTCGTACGAAGACCTGCTCGCCTAGCGGTCGCCCGAGGCAGCGCCGAGCACGGCGCCCTGCTCCTGGCCTGGCGTGTAGCCCCACGTGTAGTCGGGGTTGGTGTAGGCCTCCTCTGGCATGAGGATATCGAGTCCGCGCTTGCCGAGTTCATCCGTGAACATCTCGCGGATCCAAGACTCTTCGCGGGGGTACTCGATCTGGTCACGAGCGCGGTCCTCCACCTTCTCGCTATGCCCATTGAACTGCGGCAGGGGTGCGAGAGCGAGGTAACGGGCCGGCGTTACGCTGGTGTTGAAGTGCTGGTGGAACCAGCGGTCGGGAGGAGTGAACATGCTGCCCTCGTGCCAGGGAGCGATGACCTTTTCTCCGCCCTCAGGCCACATGATGGAGTAGCCCTCCCCTGCCGGGATGACGATGACGCGTCCCGGACCGTGGCGGTGGCCTTTCTTGTAGGTCCCCGGCGGGAAGACGGACATATGCCCTCCCATCTGCGAGTGTGGGAAGGACACGTCAACAACGTGACCTCCGCCACCGCGCTGCCGGTGTGGGACCAGGTCCTCCCACGCACCCATGTCGGTGAAGAAATTACCGTACCAGGTCGCGCCCCGGCCCATGCCTGACGCTCGCTTGGCGACCGCGTAAAGCTCATCATCCTTGGGCTGAAGAAGCTCAGGGTGCGGGTACGGGTTGTTGAAGAAAAAGTCTGGGTCGGGCTCTAGGCTCATGGCGACTGGCAGGTAGCTGTTGTGCAGCAAGCGCAAGGGCTGATCACCTCGCGCGTTGGAGAATTGCCGGGTAGCGCCACGGGGGATCAGGAACAGGCTGCGCGGGCCGAACTCGAAACTGTGCTTGGCAACTCCCTCCGCCCACACCGTGCAGATGCCGCTTCCGGCCAGCGTGTAGACGACTTCATCCAGCGCAAACTTCATGGGCGGTACCGTGGTGCCGCCAGGTAGCTCGCTGATGCGAGCCTCCGCCACACCTTCCATGCCTTCAAGCTGGATGAAAGCTGCGTTGCACTCACGCTCGGCCCATGGGCCAACGTCGACCGTCCGCAGGTCTTCGATGAAATAGCCACGGTGGATGGGAACGCCTTGCGCTTCCATCCACCGGTCGTAAATAAACTTGCCATCCTGGCCGCTACCTCGAGCGACCGTGTCTTCCTTCTGTGTCATGGGGTTCAGCCTCACTGAATTTTGATTGCCGACAGGATACACGTCCCCGGCTCCGTGGCGGGCAGAACGTGTCGAGCGTCGGCGCTCCCCGCTGCGCAACGTCGAGGGTGGGCCCTCTACCGCGCCGCAAGCTCAAACGTACCTGTGAGGTCGCGGACTTCGATGGCACCGCTCTCGAGGAGAGCCCCTCTCGCGGATGGCCTATCGGCGCTGGTAACGTTCACCGTCAACAGACGGCGGCCACTGGCGAGTTCGAGTTGATAGTCTTCTGCGCGTTCGGTGTCGAGACCGCGTTCGGCCGCTGATGCCGCCCCGAGCCAAGCCCCGAAACCCGCACCGAATTTCCATACCATCGAGCCCATGAGGACTTTGGCATTAACGTCGACAGGCAGGATGAATAGCAGTATGAGCGCCGGGACCTCGATGGCGAGGGACGCGATGATCCCCCATTTGACTGCGGCCCGGAGCATCAGTTCCCCACGGTGCCGGAATTCGATCGGTGCGTCGTAGGGATCGCGCGACGGCGTCAAGATGACTGCGGTGTAACCAGCGTCGCGCAGGATGTCACGGGCGGCGTTCGCCCCACGGTCTCCTTCAAAGATGGCCACGATGGTGCTCATGGCCGGAACCCGAGCTCACGGTTGAAAAACTCAATCATCTTGGAGAGCGAATCGGTACCCGCGTGCTCGCGCCAGCGATCAGGGTTGAACGGGTCATTGAAAGCGTGATTAGCGCCGTCATAGCGCGTGAATTCGTAGCGCTTGCCATGCTTCTTCAGCTCGGCTTCCAGAGCGTCTACATCGGCTGGCGGCGGGTTGTAGTCGTCGTTGCCGAAGTAGCCCGCCAACGCACAATTGAGATCGGCCGTCTTGGACAGCGGAGTGGGAGCATCGCCCCAGATCTGGTTGACCTCACCGCCGTAGAAATCGACGCAGGCGTCGAATTCATCCGTCCTGGTTGCCATGAGGTATGCGACGCGCCCACCAATGCAGAAGCCCGTAACGCCCAGCTTCGGCCCAACGATATCTAGAGCCCGCAAGCACTTCACCCCTTCCAGCATGTCCTCAATGATCTGGTTATCGTCGAGGGTTGCCTTGAGAGCCGGTACCCGCTCCCAGCGCGAGGGATCCGCGTACTCGAAGTCGCCCAGCTCCTGATGCGTCACATTGGTGCGGTGGAAGAGGTAGGGCGCCACGGCCACGAAGCCTGCGTCCGCCAACTCTTCGCACTTGCCGCGCACGAAACGGTCCAAACCGAAGATGTGCATCGCGACAACCACCCCAGGGAAAGGCCCGTCCCCATCTGGTGCGGCAAGATAGGCGGGCATGTAGCTGTCGTTGACTTCTAACCGGAGGTAGCCAGTCTGCATCGGGGGTCCTCGCTTCAGACGTTTCTTATGGCGTGCCGAGAAATCTTCAGGCTTTGAGTTTAGCGCTGTAGAAGGCGATGAGTTTGGTCCACGCATCGCTGGTCACATCTTCGATATAGGCGCGTGGGTTGGTGGGGTCCATGAACGCATGGGCGACGCCATCGTAAAGATGGAACTCGTGCTCGATGTTCAGCCGCGTCAGCTCTTTGTCGACGCGCTCCATGTCCTCGGGGGACGGATTCGCGTCGTCCTTGCCAGTGAACCCTATGATGGGGCTCTCGATCCGGTCCGACGCGGCAAACGCCGATGGGCCACCGCCCCATGACTTGAAGAGTCCGCCTGGATAGAAGCAGCCGGTTGCTTTCAGCGAGGCGTTGCGAGTGCCCATGAGGTAGGCAACCCGGCCGCCCATACAGAAACCCAGCATGCCCAGCGACGCTCGATGCACCGTCGGGTGCTCCTTCAGGTGGTTGAACGCGCCGTTCATGTCACGCACGACCTCCGCATCCGTGAGCGAAGCCGCCAGCGACGGCAAAACGGCCTCGGCACGCTCATCGCCACGAGGCATGGCCGTGACCTCGTCGAACTGCTCACGCGACCAGTTACGGTGGAAGATGTCGGGCGCGGCGGCCACGTACCCCGCTTCGGCAAGGCTGTCGCAGATGTTACGCATGAACACGTCGATGCCCAAGCGGTGCTGAGCAACGACGATACCAGGGAACGGACCATTGCCGTCGGGAACGGCAACGTAGGTCGGCATGGGCGAGTCATCGACGTTGAGATCTACGATCGATCCGGGCATGGTCAACCCCTCCAATGAGCGATGATTCAGGCGGGGACTTTCAGGTTGGCGCTGAAGAACGCAAGCGCCTTCTCCCACGCATCGTCCGCCGAAGATTCCCTATACGCGCGAGGGTTGGTGTGGTCGAGGAAGCTGTGCCCGGTACCCTCGTAGGAGTGGAACTCGTGGGATTTCCCATGCTTGTCCAACTCCGCCGCTATCTCGGCTACGTGCTCGGGCGACGGATTCTGGTCGTCCAGTCCGAAGAAGCCCGCCAACGGGCACGAAATCTGGGACGTGACGTCCAGCGCAGCGGGCCGGTCCTCGCGAGCCATGGTGATGAACCCGCCGTGGAACACAACCGAGGCCGCAAGCTCCGGGATGCGAGCGGCCATGAGGTACGACACACGACCGCCACCGCAGAACCCCGTGATACCGATGGGCGCTGAGCCCACCTGCGACAGCGAGCCTAGGTAAGCCATCGACGCACGCACGTCCTGCTCGATGTCGTCGTCGTTGGTCTGGCCAGTCTTGGCCATCATTGTCGGCCAGCGCTCAGGATCATCCTGCACCATAGCGTCGAGTTCCTCGAACGTCATTCCATCCTGCCGGTGGTACAGGTCCGGCGCAGCGGCCGCGAACCCGGCGTCGGCGAGGCGATCGCAGATGCTGCGGATGAAGGTATCCATACCCCCAGCGTGCTGAGACACGATCACGCCTGGGAACGGGCCGGAACCGTCAGGCACCGCAACCCACGTTTTCATCTGCGAACCGTCGACGTCAAGGGTGACGTATGCGCTTGCCATCGTGCGTCTCCTGCAGGGATCGCCTGCTTACTTCGCGGAGCCCACGTAGATGGTGACCATCTCGTGGAGGTAAAGATCGGGGCGTTTGAACACATAGTGCTCGCTCGCCGGACTGGTCAGATCAGCGAGGATCTCGGCATCCCCAGGATCGAGGTTCGCCTTGCGGTCGTCACTCTCAACCCACCGGCGCAGGTGCCGACCCATGTACGAGATCTGCACGTCAGTGAACGGCGGTAGCGCTTCCAGCACAAACGTGCGCGCCGTCACGTCGCTAAGGCCTGCCTCGGCGAGCATGTGGGTCCAGCCGTATGGATAGCGAACGCCACCACCTCGGACATCAGTGGCGAACCACCGTTGGAAGGCGACATCGAGTCGGTCTTCCAGCCCCGGTGCGCCCAACCCGATATCATCCGGCAGGAACCGCGTCCGGATGCTGCCCTCGCGTAGGACTAGCTTGCCGCCGGAGCGCAGCGTGCCCGCGAGTCCCGTAACCGCAGCGAGCTGATCCGCCAGGTGATGGATCGTCCTGCTCGACCAAACGAGATCGAATGAGCCCGGCTCGAACGGCAACGCGCCGAGATCGCCCTGCTGATAGCTCACCGACGCAGCATGTGCGCCACCCTCGATGAGTCCCCGTGTGGCGTCAATCATCGCCGCGCTCTCGTCGAATGCGGTGATCACTCCCCCTGCCGGGGCGATGGCGTCGGCCAACAGTTGAGTGAAGCCCCCCGCACCACATCCAGCCTCCATCACACTCGCGCCAGCGGGGATGGCCAGCCAGTCGATTGCCTGCCGGTAGACGTCCGCATAAAGCAGATCGTTGTTGCGGAGGCTATCGGCGTTGAAGCCGTGCTCATGGCCGTGCCCGCTGCCGTGAGAGCCGCCATGGCCATGGTGGTCGTGCGGGGTCGTCATTGCTCCCCTAGCCTACTTTGAGGACGATCTTGCCGATCACCTTGCGGTCCTGGATCATCTGGTGCGCCTGAGCCGCCTCGGCCAACGGAAGCGTAGTCTCAACAGTCGCCTTGAGCTTGCCAGAGGAGAAAAGGCTGAGCATCTTCTCGAAATCCTCGCGGGTGCAGCCCGTGCCGCCGCAACCATGGATATGGACGCGTGTCCTGAAGAGCAGCGCGAGATTGATGTGGACCTCACGGCCACCGGACGCGCCAAAGACACAGATGTTCGCGCCAGGTGCGACGCAGTCGAACGCCTTGAGGAACGCATCGCCGCCAACGCCGTCGATAACAGCGTCCACGCCTTTGCCGCCCGTCAGTGCCTTGACTTGCTCCGGCCAGTCGTCCTGGGTGTAGTCGACCGTGTGGTCCGCGCCCTGGCCTTCCACCCACTTCCGCTTCTCCTCGGTACTGGCCGTACCGATGACCCGCGCGCCAAATGCCTTGGCGATCTGCACTGCGGCGACACCGACCCCACCTGACGCTCCTTGGACGAGCACCCATTGGCCGGTACCCGCCTGAGCCTTGTTGACCACCGCATCCCACGCAGTGCTGTACGTGACGCCGATGGACGCAGCGTCGATCGGGCCAACGCCGTCCGGTACTGGGTAGAGGTCGTCTTCCGCGATGGCGACCAACTCTGAATAGTTCGCGGAACCACCGCGGACAATGACCTTGTCGCCCGACTTGACCGTCTTAACGCCGCTACCGATCGCTTCGACAACGCCAGATGCATCACGCCCGAGGCTCATGGGCAGCGTGGGCGCAACAGGGGACGCGCCCCGGCGGCTCGTGACGTCGGTGGGGTTAACCCCCGCAGCGTAGACGCGCACCAGTGCTTGACCCGTGCCTGGTTTCGGATCGTCGACGTCTTCAAGCTTAAGAACTTCGGGACCACCAAATTCGTGGAGACGTATGGATTTCAAGAGAACACCTTTTTTTATTGTTGCGTCGGCATTATCGACGCACCACCGCGCCTCCGCAAACCTCCCCGCGCGCTTCCGGGTTTCCCGAGTGGAGCGCAGCAGCATCAAGGAACCTCTCACATTGCCCCACGCACCCCAAACAGTCCAGGCGCGCAACCCACCTCGGCCCCGCGGTCGTCAGGCGACCCGCAAGCACTATGCGATCGCGTTATGCCCGGTGAGGTGACGTCCGAGGATCAGCTGATGCATGTGGCGCGTACCTTCGTAGGTATTGACCGTCTCAAGGTTCATGGCATGGCGCATGGGCGAGAAATCGGTCGTGATACCCGCCGCACCCAGCAGATCACGGCACGTGCGCGCTATGTCCAGCGCCGTCTGCGTGTTGCTGAACTTGGCCATGCTCACGTGTGACCAGTGGAGCTTACCCTGCTCCTTGAGTCGTCCAAGTTGGAGCGCCAGCAGCTGGGAGCGCGACAGCTCAACGGCCATATCGGCCAGCTTCTGCTGCACAAGCTGGAAGCTCGCCAGCGGCTTGCCGAATTGCTCCCGCTCCTTCGTGTACTCGATCGTCGTATGCAGGCAGTCGGCCGCCGCGCCATTCACACCCCACACGATGCTGTAGCGGGCCGAGTTGAGGCATTGGAGCGCCGAGCCCAAGCCCTTCGTTCCCTCCAGCAAAGCGTCGTCACCAACGACAACGTCCTCGAACGTGAGCCCTCCCGTGTCGCTCATGCGCATCGAAAGCTTGTTGTGAATCTCTTCACGGCCCACCCCAGGCAACGACGTGTCCACGATGAACGCACGGACAGCGTCATCGAACTTGGCCCAGAGCACTGCAACGCCAGCTTTGGTAGCGTTGGTAATCCAATACTTAGAGCCGTTGATGCGATACCCACCGTCGACGCGGACGGCGTTCGTCTCCATGCCGCTGGGGTCGCTGCCGTGGTCAGCCTCCGTCAGAGCAAACGCGCCGAGCAGTTTCCCTGCCGCCATGTTAGGCAGGTAGCGTTCGCGCTGCTCCGCGCTGCCGAAGTCGTGGATGGCGGTCATGGCGAGGGATGATTGGACCGAGGCGAAGGAACGGAACCCCGAGTCCGCCCGCTCAAGCTCCTCCATGATCAGACCGTACGCGACAGGCCCAAGGCCAGCGCACCCATACCCCTCAAGGTGAGCGCCGAAGACCCCCAGGCCCGCTAGCTGTGGAATGAGGTTCGCCGGGAACCGCGCGTCGTTGAACCCGGGCACGACCTCCGGCATGGCGTCGCGTTCGATCCACTCGCGGACGGTCGCACGTACCTGGCGTTCATCGTCCGTGAGTTGTGAGTCGAGATCAAGGAGGTCGATGCCGTTGTAAGGGTTCATACGAGTTCGCCTTTAGGGTTTTTGACGCAACAGCAAGCCACCCGGCCATTGGCCGGGTGGCTTTTCGCTATCTATCTACCACCTAGCAGTTAGCTAAGTGCTGCTGCGACTTAAGATTCGCAGTAGTTAGGAACGTCAGCAGCCTCGGCACCCTCTGCCAGCTTCGCGTTGCGGCTCAGGTTACAGAGCGCAAGCGGTGTGGTTGTCAGGGTGTTGAAGTCTTGGTCCATGATCAGGACGCTGAACATACCTTCGCCACCGACACCCTTGCGGGAGAACCGGCCGATGCGCCATTCGGTTGCCCAAGCGCCGTCAGCGTTCGCTGCCAGGTTGGCCACGGAACCACCACCGTCTTTCCGTTTGCCAGCAGGAATCGTGATATCCGTCAGGACACCATTGCTGTCAGAGATGAGGATGACGATTTCGGTACCAGGAACGAAACCGGAACCAGTGAACCAGACCTCTGCGCCCTCTCGGCTCTTCTTAGGCGTGAACTGCACCTGTGTTACGTCCGTTCGAACCTCTTCAAAGCCAGTAGCGTGGCTGTCCGCCTTCGCGGTGCCGCCGCCCCAAATTGTCGCTAGTACGAGACCAGCGAGCAGTCCCATTGCCATGAATAGGAACCCGCCCCTCTTCGTCATCATTGCAGTGCTAGTCATACCTTCCTCCTTGCCGTAGCGTCATCACTGTCGTTTTCCAGGCCGTACCGGTACCAGGCCTCCTTGGTAAGCAGCCTGGACATACTGAACGGGAAGCCCACGATGGGAGATTCCCACCTCACAAATCGAACTGAACACTATCCGTGAAATTATCTCCTGTCAAGACATGTATGCTAATTTCTCGAGATTCCAATGAGGCGTTGCAGGCTACTCCATATTCAGCGACACCTTCAGCGCACCGCCTGCGGGCTCATGCGCCAGCGCGAACGCGTCGCTCACCTGCTCCAACGGGAAGACGTGTGTAACGAATGGTGCCATATCAATCTCGCCACGCTCGATGATCCCCAACGCCTCACGGAACGCCACCAGGCCAGGTTCGTCCTGCGCACCGAACGTGGACGTCGCGTTAAGCCGCTTCAAGAAGAAGGCGCCCAGGTCGAACGGCACCAGGTCGTGGGTGGTTGGCAGGCCGAAGATGTGGATATGCCCGTTGGCCTTCGCCATCGTCACCGCCTGATTCAGCGTGGCGTTACCGCCCACCGCATCGACGATCAGGTCCGCGCCAGCTCCACCAGTCAGATCCAACACCGCATCGACAGCAGCCTGGCCCGTAACGTCGATCGCATCGCCAACGTCGAACATACGGCCCGCCTCGCGTCGGTCGTAATTAGGCTCGACGGTGATGACGCGGCCCGCGCCCATCCGCCTCAGCCAGAAATCGTGGAACAGTCCCGCGCTGCCCTGCCCAAGCACGACCACCGTTTCCCCGTTCAGAGCAGGGAGCTGCCGGGCAGCGAAAATGACCGTCCCAAGCTGCTGGGCCATCAACAGGTGGGCCACCTGGATGGCGTCCGGCAACGGGATTAAGAAGTGAGCTGAGACCAGCTGCACCTCGGCGAAATTACGCGCCTCCCAGATGTTGGGCACCGTAAGCACTCGCTGACCGACGGGGAACTCAGTGCCGCCGTCGTCAATCACCACGCCAACGCCCTCATGGCCCGGCGAACCAGGCGGCAGCGGCCAATTGTCACGCGGCCACCCGTGATACACGTAATGCAGGTCCGTACCGCAGATCGACGACATCAGCATCCGTACGAGAACTCGCCCTGCCTGAGGTTCAGGTGTCGGTACCTCGTGACAGTTGATATCGGCGAGGCCCTCAACGATCGCAGCTTTCATGATGCTCAAAGGTATTTACTCCTACGCTATAGGGAGCTTTGGGAGGGAACGCCCAAAGTTCAAAAGTTTAGGGGCCCGCGCGCTCAAGCGCTAGCGCGTGTGAGACCTATGGGATAATCAGCGCCAAAGGCACCACAATCGCCGGGAGTATGCCACCGATGACGCGTATCAAACCCATCACAGATAGGTCAGAGTTGCCGCCCCAACGCCAGGCAGAGTGGGATGCCGTTTTCGCAGGATTGGGAAGGGTACGCGGTCCCTTCGGCGTCATGCTCACGAGTCCAGGCCTAGCTCCTGGCATGCTGTCCAGCGTCCAGATGGCCCACACGGATGGCGTCGTTGCCAACGCGCTCCACGAACTGATCATCCTCGCGGTCGCCCGTGAATTCGATGCCCCGTACCAATGGTCCGCGCACATCGCCCATGCTCGCAACGCAGAGTTGAGCGAAGACGCCATCGAAGCCGCGCGCACCGGTGACGGCGGCGAGATGTTGGAGGCTGACGAACGTGACGTCCTAGAACTCACCCGCCAGCTCTGCCGAACCCACCGGCTCGATCAGGCGCTATTCGATTCGCTGGTCGCTCGACACGGCGAACGCTGGGTGCTGCTGGTGGTCGCAACGGCCGGCCAATACCAATACGTAGCGACGTTCAACAACGCGTTCGAGGTTGACCCGCTACCCGGCGACGATCAATTGCCGGTCGCGTAGGCCGCACAAACAGCGCCGGAGCGATCTTTCGATCTCTCCGGCGTCTCGGACTGTTCAGTTGTGGCCATGGACTCCGTTGGCACTCTTGGGTTTTCCATCCAGATTGCGCGCCCTCCATCGGGAGGTTCTTGCCTGCGCCTATGACTCTAGCGCGAAGGCTTTGGCCCTAGGATGCCCAACCAGCCAGGCGGGGCACCTGCGCCAGGGGCCCCTCTTGAGGATTGCGTCTCGGCATTTGCTCCCCCTCTGTAATCTCAGATCCTGGTGGAAGCGCCGTAGCCCCTCCCTGCCGACCCAACACCAGCATAGGCCCAAGCCGTGAAAACCATGTGAGTCCGCGTGTCCCACCCGTGGCGCCCGCGTGGCGGGGCGGTGAAAACCTATGGACATGACCTACGCGAAGTCCATAGGTGCCAGCCATGCGGCAGCCATATCCAATGCGGTCGACCGTAGCTCCCCACGCGTGCGTATTACACCACGCGAAGCAGACCTGATAACCTCACCCACGATTGAGGAAGTCACTCTCTCGTTCCGGCATCAATTGAAACGAACGGCGCACGGTGATGGGTTCGCGAACATCCTCGGCGCTGGCATAGGCGCGGATCATACGGAAGCACATCGAGTTCCGCAGAACATACGGCTCTAAAGGCTAATCAGATAACGAGGTGTCCCATGAAAAGATCGGCATTATTGATCCTGTTTGCTCTCGGAGCCTTGATCGCTCTAGCCGCGTGCGGGGGGGATGACCCAACCCCAACCCCCAAACCGGCAGCCACTGCCACTCCCACTGCTGCCGCTGCGCCCGCTCAACCGGCGCCCACGCCCACGAAGGCGGCCCCGAAAGCGGCCCCGAAGGCGGCCCCAACCCCGACCGCAAGTGCACCGACGGCGACACCGACGCCAACCTCTCGTGATATGGCCGCCTACTTTGAAGGCCAGACCATCCAAATTGTTGTTGGCTTCTCTCCCGGCGGCGGTTACGACACGGTCTCTAGGATCTTCGCCGCAAGCGCGTCGAAATACTTCCCAGGAAGCCCGCGGTTCGTTGTTGTAAACCGACCGGGCAGCGGTGGGCTACGCGCACTTCAGGCCATCAGCAAGGCCGACCCAGACGGATTCTCGGTCACGCCTATGGCAAGTCGATTCATCGTTCCTGAGGTCATCGGAAACGACGTCGAGGGCTTCGATCTGTTCAAGGCAACGCTGATCGGTACCGCTACGGCTGCCACCGTTCACCAGACCTACTGCGTCCGGCGTGATCTAGCGACATCCTGGGATGAAATGAAAGCCTCAGGTAAAACCTACACAGTGGGAACATCCTCTCCCGGTGGAGACATGCTTGGTGCCGCTCTCATGGAATACCTAGGTCACCCGATAAAGGTGATTTATGGGTATGGTGGAACTTCAGAGGTTCTGGCAGCAGTGGATCGGGGTGAACTCGATGGAACCACCCGCTGTAATTTCAACTTTATTGAACCTCTCTTCCCCGAATGGATCCCGAACAAGACCGTGGTGCCCGTGTTCTGGTGGCGCACAAACGTAGATCCCGCGTGGCTCAAGGCCATTGGGGCTCCCGAGCCCCCCAGCCTGTGGGACGTCGCTGGCGCAACCGCAGAGCAACAGGCAGCTTTGCAGTTTGGTGACACTGCGGAAAACATGACTCGCATGTTTACGATGGCACCTGGTGTACCGGATGACATCGTTGCGGTCTGGCGCCAAGCATTCAGAGACACTCTAGTGGATCCCAAATTCGTGAAGCTCATGGGAGCAGCATCTCTCAAGATTGGGTACGGGGACCCTCAGATACTGCTAGACAAGCTCGACGGCGCCTCGAAATTTACTGAAGAAGGTAAAGCGACGCTCAGGGCGCTGTACGGCCTAGACTAAATTCGCTCAGGGAATGCGGTTCGCCTCTGGTGGACCGCATTCCGTGATAACCCGTCTCGGCCTCACTCACAGGCGACAACCGCTTCTTCTTTTGCCGTATCACCGCTGGGGAAACAATCGCAACCGAACCTAGCGTTTGATCAGCATCTCCCGAATATAACCGGATGGAGGATAGACAATGACTACCACCCCCCACGATCGTGTTCCGTACGACAGCATGCGCGAATACATGATGATTCTTGAAGAGCGGGGCTTTTTGAAACGAGTCACCGCTGAAGTAGATCTCGACTATGAAATCGGCGCGATTTCGTACCGATCCCTAGTCCGCAACGGCCCTGGCCTATTGTTCGAAAACGTCAAAGACTATCCCGACATGCCGCTTGTAACCAACATCATGTACAGCCTCGACCAGCTAGCCATCGCCTTCAACGGTGAGCGCGACTGGGTAGCCTTGGAAGAGCGTGTCCACGAGGGCATGCGCAATCGACTCGAATCCACCGTGTCACCCACCGGCCCAGTCAAGGAAGTTATTCATCGCGGTGAGGACGTCGATCTCAGCAACCTGCCGACGCCGCTCTGGCATGAACTCGATGGGGGGCGCTACATCGCCACCACAGCGGGTGTCGTCACGATTGACCCGCAGACTGGCGCTCACAACATGGGCCAGTACCGCTCAATGATCATCGACAAGAACCACACCACGGTAAAGATTATGGGTGATTTTCCTGTTGGCGCTAAGCCACCGCAAGGCTCCAATTACGGAGGAGCGGGTGACCGCTCTGGTGCGGCGCACGTCCTCGAAAACGAAGCCAAGGGGCTCCCCACACCGTGCGCCGTCGTGCTGGGAATGGATCCACTCCTCGTCCTCGCCGCGGGCACCGCGGTGCCCACAGATGAAAACGGCCTCGCGGAATACGAAGCCGCTGGCGCCTGGGCAGGAAGACCCGTTGACCTCGTCAAATGCGAGACTAGTGACATCCTTGTGCCGGCCAACGCCGAAATCATTCTGGAAGGTGAAATCGTGCCTGGCGAACGCCACTACGATGGCCCGCACGGAGAGTCCTCAGGTTTCTACAACAAGAACTATGAGACTTTCGTATTTCGGGTGGACACCATCACCCACCGCGCCAATCCCATCAGTTTCGGACTGATCTGCGGGCGGATCGAAGACTACCCTCGACCGCTCATGCGGTCTGGTTCCATCCTGAACACGCTCATCTCGAAGACGGGATACACCAACATCCGC